>Ga0073907_1000115_pt1 | contig 117190 bp, 113 predicted proteins | sample GluameincwithD2O_FD_65483 | JGI IMG/M metagenome (GOLD analysis project Ga0073907, IMG submission 65483) | Mouse cecum microbial communities from Vienna, Austria - Glucosamine amended microcosms incubated with D2O | ecosystem: Host-associated > Mammals > Digestive system > Large intestine >... | reverse complement strand
GTCAAATCTGTCTTGCAAATTCAAATAAAGATAAAGTTTTATACGCGCTCACATTATCATCAGAATGGGAAAAAACTCTTGATGATTCCTGCCAAAGAACAGAACTTGGCACAATGTTCCTTTTAAACCCAATGCAGGTGCAGGAATTAATTGAAACGACGGCAAATACCTTAATGAAAGCCCATCAGGCAGTAGGTGTGCAGCCTGTAATCCTTTGTTCTCCAAGGATTCGCCTGCCCTTATATCAAATGCTTGAGCGTCATATCCCAACTATTGTTGTAATCTCATACTCTGAACTCATCACGGATATCCGCGTCGAAGCAATTGATAGTATTGGAGAAGGGTATTAAAAAAGACCCTTCCCAAATTAAGGAAAGAGTCTTTTAAATCTGGCGCATAGCGTCTAAAATATTATTGTGCAGCTTTAACAGCAGCTTCAGCTGCTTCTTTGCCTTTTGTTGTAGGTAAAATTACGGACTTGTCGCCATATTGCAGTGTGGCTGAAAGTTTATCAGGTGCCATTGTAACATTTTTTTGAATTTGTGCTTCAAGAGAATCAGGGAATACATTTGGGAATTTACCGCTTGCAATATCTGTCATAATATCAGTAAATACTGTACCGTTGCCGATATCACTGAACTGACCGCCTTTTGGAATAACATCAAGCGTACCTCTTTCGCCCGCAGGTTTTAAGATGCCTTCTGTAACGTGCCATTTTGGCGAGCCTTTATCCATTTTGATAAGAGTATTGGCTGGGTCGTTTACACCGCCTGCGGGGATTCTGCTTTGAATTTCCTGTAAGCCCTTTGGTGTAAATAGGGTTTTACCTATATTTGTCATTACTTTTTCTTCAGGTGCTAAATGCTCTCTCAAGGTTTCAATATTTGGTTTTTCAAATACTTTAAAGCCTTTACCGTCAGGAAGGAATGTCCCAAGAACGCCTGCCGCTTTTTCTTGTGCTTCTAAATATCCTCTTGAAATTACTTCAACAGATGAGTCTTTGCCAAGTTCCTTGTATTTTTTCATAAGTTCTGAATAATCTTCAAAGCCTTTTGTACCAACGTCATCCGTATAGCTGAATAAAGCAGGTCTGTCTGTTGGAATAACTCCTCTTTTTAAGCCTTCAACAATAACTGTTGCATCGCCATCGCTTACATCTGTTCTTATTGTTTCAATTTTTTCAAATGGTGAAAGCTGCTTTGCTTCCATCATATGTAAAAGTTCGTTATTTGCTGTAGTTAAATGTATTTCAGAGCCGTCTGTAGCTTTACCTATGACTGCAGGAAGCGGAACATCGGTTTTATTTGTTGAAGGCAATCCTAATGAAGAAGTTATTTTATTTCTAATTTCAGCCCCTCTTGTTCCTTGTCCGCTCAATGGCAATAATTTTGTGGATTGCTTATCTAAGGTTTCCGTATAACTTAGCGGTGCTTTTACCAAAGTACTTGCTGCATCTGTTCCTATAAGCTTCTTTAATTGGTCAAATGCGCCTGCATTTTTATTTACAGCCTGTATTGTTAAATCTTTCATATAATTCATAAAACGGTTTATGCCTTTTTCTACTAAAGTCGCATAAGAATCAGACGCAGTCTGTATTACAAGAGCTCCAAACTGAACATCATTTTTTCTTACACCGTTGTTTTGATTTTTGTTTAAACTATTTGCTGAATAGTTGTTTACAGATGAAATTCTGTTAACTTGCATTTTAATCCCTCTTTTCTTTTTACAACACTAACTAATTGGTATGCTTATGTATAAAACTTGTAAATAATTTCTTTTGCCCCCAATAAATAGATAAAAGAATATTTACACAATTCTTTACAAAGTTTATCCAACACCATATCTTAAAAATATGCCTAACTATTCTACAGCAAAAATTTAGAATGTACAGTATTTATACCAATTTTAACTTCTGCTGTTCGATATTTAAATTATCCAAAATATTTCTTACAAATGTTTTTCTATGATATTTGGTAATACCGTATTTTTTAATGGCTTTAATATGTTCCTGCGAAAGGTAGCCCTTATTGTTTTTCCAGCCGTACATTGGAAATTCCCTGTCAAGCTTTATCAAAAGATTATCTCTTTCAACTTTAGCTAAAATACTTGCTGCAGCTATAGAAGCCGATTTTGCATCTCCCTTGATAACAGTTCTTTGCGGAAATTCATATCCTCTTATTTTATTATTCCCATCTACAAGCACGATACAGGTAGTTTTTAGTTGTCGCACAACATCCATACAGGCATTTTTCATAGCTTCACAGGTTGCATTTAAAATATTTATCCTGTCTATCATAGCTTCATCTACTGTTTGAATTGAATATACAGCATTTTCTTTAATTAGAGGATATAGGGCAAGGCGGGCTTTTTCAGTTATTTGTTTTGAATCATTAAGTTTGTTAAGTTTTTGGATGATTTCTTCGCTGTGTTTCTTAAAACACACTGCAGCTGCAAATACAGGCGCTACGGCAGGTCCTCTGCCGGCTTCATCGGTTCCAATTAAAAAATTACACTTTGATTTTTTTAACTGTTCAATGTCAAAATCAAACAGTTCAGCATTTTTGCAACCGGCATTTTTAGAAGCGGTATCTTGTAAATCTGCACCATTGTTAATATTTTTAATCCCCATACTCATCCAGTGTAAATTTCCCTATTTTTCCGTCTCTGAAATTTGATAAAATAAATTGCGAACACCTTACTATATCAGGCTTCCCTTCTTTAACTATCCAATTTCTTTTGAGTGCAATGTTTTCAATTGTAATATCCAAATCTTCCAAATTATAATAATCTTTTAAATTTTGCTCATATTTTTTAACAAGCAGTTTTAAAAGTTCTTGGGCTGCATATTCGTTATCATAAGCATTTTCACCGATTGAATTAACAAAAGCCAATTTTAGCGCCACTTCCTGATTATCCTGTTTCATAGGTATAATGCCTGGGGTGTCTAAAAGCTCAATCTTTTCATGTACCCGAACCCACTGCTGCTGCCTTGTTACTCCTGCCTTTGCGCCTATTTTTGTTTTTGATTTTTTGATTAGACGATTTATTGTACTTGATTTGCCGACATTTGGCATTCCCGCAACCATAACCCTTATTGGGCGCGGTAAAAGCCCTTTTGAAACCATTTTATCAATAACAGGTTTTGAAATTTCAATTATCTTATTAATTATTAAGTTTGTATCTTTTGCCCCGCTATTTGTAGTAAGAAGGCATATTGCGCCGGTTTTTTCCTCTAAAATTTTTTTCCATTTTAAATTTTCATTGCTGTCTGATAGGTCGCATTTATTTAAAAGAATAATTCTCGGCTTATTTTGAAAAAGGGTTTTGGTATTGCCATATGCGCTTGAAATTGGTATGCGCGCATCTAATACCTCTAAAATAACATCAACCAGGTTGAGTTTTTCTTTTAAAAGCCTCTCTGCTTTTGCAATGTGTCCCGGGTACCAGTGTATATGGTTATTCATTAACTTTCCTTTTAACTTTTTTGCCATTGTGTGCAGCCAGTAACGACCCCTCAAAATAAACCATTTTGCACAATTTAATTTTTGGCAAAAGGCGGCAAAATATTTCAACTGTCTTAATACTTAAAAAGTACCGCCAATTTTATATTCCAGCCGGTACTTTTTAAACTAAACTTTTATAAACTTTAAAGATATTCTTATCTTTTTTCAAGCTTTTCTCTGATTCTTGTAGCTTTGCCTGAACGTTCTCTTAAATAATATAATTTAGAGCGTCTAACATCACCCCTTCTTAATACTTGAATTTTTTCAATTCTTGGTGAGTAAATAGCAAAAACTCTTTCAACGCCAACACCTTGGAAAATCTTTCTTACAGTGATTGTTTTGTTGATGCTAGAACCATGCTTTTTAATAACAGTGCCTTCAAAAGCCTGTGTTCTTTCTTTATTGCCTTCAATAATTCTAACAAATACTTTAACTGTATCGCCGGGGTTTATTTCAGGCATTTCTTTTTGCGTATATTCTTTTTCTAATTCGCTGATGATAGGGTTCATTTTATTTACCTTTTCCTAATTAAACTAATTGTAATCTATTGTACAAACGATAATATATTAAACATCAATAATATTCAAGTGGTAATTTTACAGAAATTAAAAAATGTAAATTTTTATTAATCCTTCTTATAATTTTTTATAATTAAGCTGTATGAAAAACTGTCTGAAAAAAAATATTTCGATTGCCGTAATAATCATATCCTCTCTGCTTTTTCTTGTCTTTGAACGTCAAAATGTGCAATATTACAGGGTTTTAGACGTCATTGAAGGGGATAAGATTTATATAGATTTAAACTATGACGGAAAATCTAGTGCTGATGAACTTTTTCACCTTAAAAACGTAAATACTTTTCCAAAAAAATATAATTCAAAGCTTGAATATTACTCTAAAAGATACGATATCACAGAGGAAGAGGCGCTTTATCTTGGGCAAAAGGCGTTTGAATACACAAAAAACAAACTTCTGGGACGGGAAATTGCTTTTATAAAAGAGCCTGCGCCTTATAATCCAAAATATTATTATCGCTTTGCTGAAATTTCCCTTAATGATAAAAACTTTGGAATTACCCTTCTAGAGGAGGGTTTAGCATTTGCATATGAGGGAAAAGGATTTAATCCTTATAAAACTTATGAAAATTTGAAAAAAATTAAGAAAAATGCAAAAATGTGCGGCAAATCTTGTTTAAAAAGCAGTATTACCAATTTTAAAAATAATGAGAAAAATCAAGGATTTAAACAAGATGAAAATACTAGAACGATTATCTATACTGATTCTCCCGTGTTTACATCCGGTGATGTTGAGATTTTTCTTGTTAATCCAAATGGTATGCCAAAGCCTTCTTATATGGCTAAAACAAAAGCCTGCAAAGCGATTTTGGATAATATCAGAAATGCTCAAAATTCAATAGATTTTGCACTTTATGGTCTGGACAAGCAGGATGATATCCTGAAAGCCTTAATAGAAGCTAAAAACAGGGGAATAAAAATAAGGGGAGTTGTGGATTCAAAACCTGATAATTCTTATGTATACAATGATACGGCAAAATTAAACGCCAATTTTGACACTGTGGCTGATTTTAAGTCACCTTTTATGCATAATAAGTTTTTTATTTTTGATGAAAAATCTGTAATTACAGGTACGATGAATGTTTCAGCCACAGGCTGCAGCGGATACAACGCAAATACGGTGGTTTTGATTAATAATTCAAGTGTAGCAAGGGTTTTCACGCAAGAATTTAATCAGATGCATGGCGGGAAGTTCCAGCAGAACAAGGAAGATAGCAGTATTAAGGGGCTTAAAATTAGCGATAAAATAACCCTGGATGTTTATTTTTCACCGGCTGGAACTCTTATATATCAAGGGATTTTACCTATTATACATAATGCTAAGGAAGAAATTTTTGTCTCAATCTTTTATCTGACAAATAAAGAAATTATTGATGCTCTAATTGCCGCTAAAAGGCGCGGAGTAGATGTGAAAATTATCCATGATGCTGTCGGTGCAAATAATATGAAAGAAAAAATTCGCACACTCAGAGCTGCAGGAATTTATTTAAAGGTTGAAAACTGGGGCGGAAAAGACCATGAGAAAAACATGGTGATTGACGGCAAATATTTTATAACAGGAAGTGCAAATTTTTCATATTCCGGCGCAAAAAAGAATGATGAAAATGTTTTAATCTTCAAAAGCACAGATATAGCTGGTTTTTACAGAAAACATTTTTTGAATTTATATAATTCAATTGATAATCAATATTTAAAAATAACCCCGAGAGCCGAAAGTTTTGAGAGCGGAAATTCCTGTTATGACGGGATTGATAATAATTTTGACGGCAAAATTGATTCAGACGATATTGGCTGCAAACGCTGATATATAAGGCTTTTTTAACTCATTTGCACACTTGCTTTTTTTCGGGTAATATATTGTTATAGCGAAAGTTAGGATAAAATTAAAGAATATGGAATTTTTTAGAAAGAACAGAAGAATTATAGTCGGTATCCTTGTGGTTACTGTTGCAGCCTGGATGATAGGTTTAACAATGGTTCTGCCGCTTCTTGCAAAATAGTTTTTGCAAAATAATTGTCTTAAATTTAAATAAAAATATTTTATGAATAAAAAAACATTAAAGGTAATAATATGCTTGTTTTTCGCCGTTTTTTTGGTTTTGGAAAATACGGCGGTGTTTGCTGCAAATTCATCTAAAACCCAGATAGAACAAAAGCGCGCACAAGCAAAAAAAGAAATTCATAAATTAAAATTATTGGAAAAAATTGAGACAAATAAGCTATATAGAAATCAAAGAAAGCTTGAGCAGACAGAACAAGGGCTTTATTACAATAAACAGCAGTACAAAAATGCGCAAGAAGAGCTCTATTCTCTGCAGGTTCAGCTGGAAAATGCTTTAAGAAATTATAGAGCTCAGCAATACGCTACAAATAAGCGCATTAACCAGATTTTTAAAACAAAAAGAAAAAATTATGTTGAATTTTTATTATCTGCAAAAAATATAAATGATTTTTTGGATAGAATTTATTTTGAAAATATTGTAATGGATATAGACAGGCAGAAAATTTCCAAAACCCAGGAAAGAACAAGACGCATAAGGGAGCTTACTAAGCGTCTTGAAAATCAGAAAAATGAACTTAAAAATTCAATTGAGACAATGAACCGCCAGCAAAAGAATATCCAAAGTGCAATTTCGCGCAATGAAAAAATGATTCACAAGCTTAAAACAGACCGTGCTACTTGGGAAAAATCTGAAAGAGAGCTTGCTCGTCAATCTAAACAGATTGAAGATATGATTAATAAAACAGTAAGTAAAACTTCAAAAACAACTACAATTACCACCACTGCTAATTTTGTAAGACCGGTTGGCGGTCCTATAACATCACCATACGGTTCAAGAATCCACCCTATCTTTAAAAGACAAATTTTCCACTCCGGCGTTGATATAGGTGCCCCATACGGTGCAAACGTTAAAGCTGCAAATTCCGGCAAAGTCATATTTACTGGCTGGTATGGCGGATACGGTAAGGTTGTAATTATTGACCATGGTAAAGTCGGCGGTGTGCCTACAACAACTCTTTATGCTCACCTTTCAAGCTACAGGGTTGAAAAAGGTGCTTCCGTGTACAGGGGTCAGGTTATTGCAAATATTGGTACAACAGGGTATTCAACAGGACCGCACCTTCACTTTGAAGTTAGAAGAAACGGCGCTACAACAAATCCTCTAAACTACATACCAAGATAGCCAAAATGAGCTATTAATGTGGCATGAAAAATTCCATTATTTTGGTGTAAAATAGAACTGTTTAAAGGATTTCAAATTTTAAAAATTGAATTGGGGAGAAACAAAAATTAACGACATCATGAAAAATTCAATAAAATCACTTTTTGTTACTGCCCTGATGCTGCCTGCTTTTGGAGTTTTTAGCAGTGCTTTTGCTTATGAGATGGTTGAAGCTGAAACCGTATTTCCCAAAGCTAAAGATAATCAAAATGCCCCCCAGTTATCCGCAGGTGTTGAAAAGAAAGAGTTTACCATCCCAAATCCTCTTGATGAATTAACTTTAAGGAGAATCAGGGAAGCTGAAAAAGCAAATCTTGCCGTACAGCCTGCTGAAAAAAAGAGTGATATCTCAATAGATAGTAAAAAGCTTGAATATTATGATGAAACAGGTGAACTTGAAGCAACGGGAGATGTTGTTATTACTTCATCAAACGGTACGGTGGTGACAGCCGACAGAGCAGTTTATGATAAGACTTTGAATGTAATTAAGCTTTATGACAATGTAATTCTGATAAAAGAGGGCAATAAACTTGAAGGCGAGTATATGGCAATTGACCTTAATGAGGAAAATGCCTTGATGGATACAGTTGTTGCCTCTTTTGGAACGCTTGTCAGAATGAGGGCGCCGGAGGCATATGCTTATGCAGATAGAATTGAAGCTGTGAATGGCAGTATAGAGCTTGCAAGAAAAATTGAGCTTGATTTGCAGTCATCCGGTTTTGAATCATATAGCAATATGTTTATCCAGGACAATGATATTTCTTTTGATACTAAAAGAAAAAGAACTTCGCCATATAAAATTAAGGCAAAAGAAATTCTGGTAAAATCCCAAAAAGACCACGACAGCTTGACTCTAAAAAATGCAGATTTATATTATAAAAAGTTTAAAATAATAACTTTAAATAATGTTGAATTGTTCTCTGATAAAGAAATGAACTATATTGAAGCAAGTATACCTGTTGATATAGGTTCTATCAGCGATTTTGGACAGTATGTAGGTTTAGGATATATTTTTAAGCTTCCGACAGGTGCAAGTTTGAAAGTTTCACCAGCGCTTGTATATGATGATGAGCTTGGAGTCGGTGTACTTTCGGCATTAAAAACAAAAAGGTTAAACCTGGAAGCTGCCTGGGCTACAAGCAGTGAAAACTTAATTTTAAATGGTGAATATAAGTTTAATGACAGATTAACAGCCGAGTTTGCACGTCATTCTTATAAAGATGAGTGGTTTATCGGCGGGAAAAGAGCCGGGCATTTAGCACAGTTGGTTTATGATGACAGTTATCGAATAAATGATATTGATGCAACATTCAGGCACAGAATTACGGCAGGTTATGCTTCAGATTATCTTAAGGAGCACCAGGAAAGCAATAACTACGGTACAATGCGTTTAAGATGGCAAAACGAACTAAGTAAAAATATATTCTCTGTTTCAAATAAAGAACAGGATTTGAATTTGAGCTTCGGGGTTTTTGGTCAATCTATGGCAACTGTTTATGGTACCGGTGAAACTACAGCTTTAGTAAGGGGCGGTCCTATGATAAGTTCCAGAATTAAAAACTGGAAATCAAATATAAGTTATGCTGTTGGCGGTTTTCATGGGGCAAGTCCGTTTAAATTTGATGAATATACTTACGGTAAATCTTCAATAAATATTGATGAGAGCTTAAAACTTTGCAGATTCTTATCTATAGGCTACAGAGGTGTTATAAGCCCCCTAAAAGACAATAGCGATAAGGATTTAATGACAGAAAACAGATTTTATGCCATTGCAGGTCCAGATGATATAAAAATGGCGTTTTCATATGATACTATAAGGCATAATGCCCATTTAGATGTTATGTTTCTCCTTGGAACAGACAGCACAAAAGTTGATTTTGAAAAAATGACTATAAAAAATCCTGAAAAATTGCACAAGAAAACCCCGTTATTTAATAAAGATTTGCAATATAGAAAAATCAAGGTGCCAGAAAGTCTTTAATATAATTTTTTAATATCAGGTGCTAATTTTGCAGGTAATTTTTTAAGAATCAGGTTTATTTAGATAATCTTTAAATTTTTTATCAGTATCAAAATAATATCCGCATCCATCAAGTGTTTCACCGCCATTATATATAAAATCCGAATTAATGGAAGGATAATCCCTGCAATAAATTGAGCGGAAAAAGTACCTTTTGCATTTACCATCTTCCCCTAAAGATTTGCATTTAAACATTAAAGCCCCATCAAAAAATGAGTTATCTTTATCTTCCACTCTGCCATTTATAGTAAAATGTCTATATCTTCTGTTCCTTTTTTGAAGATTGTAAAACCCTTCTTCATCCTTAATATAGCCGTTTTCATCTGAAAATAGGATAGTAGAGCAGCACTGCCCGCATTGTTTACATTTTCCTTTTACGATGTATTTTGAAGAAAAAATCTTATTTTTTATGTATAAAATTAAATCCTCTAAACCGTTTTTTATAATATTCATTAATCTGTCACCTTTACAACCCCTATAATTACAGGCTTTATGGTATTTGTGTATTCAAAGGTTTGAAATATATAGTATCCTTTTTTATTTATCACAAAAAAGTCTGTGTAAAATTTCCTGTCACTGAGTTCAACTGTTTTATTATAAAGATATTCATACCCGAAAAATTCATCGGCGCCATCATCTTTTCTAAAAACCTGAACCTTTAAAAGCCTTGTCTTGAAGCCATTTGGGTTATAAAGAAGATAATAAATTCTCTCTCCCTTTTTATAAAAACTTTGTTCAGTATACCCCAGCTCCTTTGAAAAAGGGGTGGAAGAAAATAAAATTCCGGGTTTTTGTCTGTCGCATCCGCAAAGTGTACCGATGCAGACAAAAAGCAGCAAAATAAAGCCAATATTTTTAAGTACAGTTTTCATAAACTTAATATGCCAGACTGCTGTATAAGTTTCTAATTTTTTCTTTTGTTGATTTAATGAGCTCTTTATCATCAGAGTATTCAATAAATTTTTCATAATGATAAATGGCATCATCCGGTTTATCTAATTTTTCATAACAAGCTCCAAGCGCCCACCAGGCAAAGGCAAAATCCTTTTTTAGCTCAATTGCTTGCTTAAAATTTTCAATCGCTTTATTAAAATCATTTAAATCGTACCTTGCAAGCCCTGCATTAAAATAAGCGTTTTCATTATTTGGATTCGCTTCAAGTGCTTTCACATAATAAGCTATGGCGTTTTTGCCATCTCCCAAGTATTTATAAGTATTGCCTATTTTGATATAAAGCGCATCATCAGGTTCTGTATATTTTAACGCTGCAAGATACTCCTTGAGTGCGTTTTCATATTCTTTGACCTTGCTGTAACTGTCTGCAAGGGCAATTCTTGCATCAAAGTTTTCTGTATCATTTGCTAATATTTTCTTAAATACATCTTGTGCTTGAATGTCTTCATCCAGCTTGGATAAGCTTTCGCCATATTTTAATAGTATATCGGTATTTTCAGGTTCAAGAGCACTTGCCTGCTTGTATGTTTCTATGGTTTTTTCTTTATTATCTAAATTTTCATAAGTACTTGCAAGCCCAAGATATGCTTCTGTGCTTAAACCATCCTGTTCAATTGCTTTTGAATATATCTCTTTTGCCTTTTCAAATTCTTTTTTGTCTTTTAAGGCATTAGCCTGTGCTATCATATTTCCTGAAATGCTTTTTTTAATATCAAGCTTTGTGATTTGATATTTTTCAAGCTCCATAGGGTCTGCTTCATTTGCCTTTCTAAAGATTTTATCCGCTTCGACAAATTTTTTGTCTCCCGTTAAGGATAAACCCTTATTAAATAATGCTCTTAAGTTATTTGGTTCAATCAAAAGCATTGAATCATATATAGTTATGGCTTTTGAAAATTCGCCGTTTTGATAATAACTTTTTGCAAGTTCGTTTTTCATTGTATTGCTTTGTGATTTTTTAACCCCCTCCTGCAATACTGCAATAGCGTATTGTGGATTATTTATATTTTGATATAAAATTCCAAGGTTTAAATAAGCATTTGAATCTTCAGGGTATACCTTAATGTATTCCTGATATGCTCTTATGGCTTCATCATTTTTTCCCATTGCAGCAAGTAAACTTGCATAATCAAACTTTAAATTTGTTAAATCGGGGTGCAATTTGAATGCTTTTTCATAATTTTTTAGGGCAGATTCATTTTCCTTTAAATATGTTTGCACAATTGCAAGGTTTCCATATGCCATATAATCACCGGGGCTTATTTCAATAGCCTTTAAAAACATTTCTTTGGCCTTGTGATATTCTTTATCCCTCAAATACGCTAAACCAAGACTGTCGTAGTCTTTAAATGTTTTTGGATTTGTTTGTTTTACTTTTTCAAATTCTGAAATAGCTTTTTTGTATTCTTTAAGATTTAAATAGCTGTTTGCAATAGAACATCTTGCTTCTTGTGAATTTGGGTAGTCTTGAAGATATATTCTATAATACTTTATAGCCTCTTCATAGCTTCCTGCCAGATATTTTGTATTCGCAAGGTTTAAATAATTATATCTATAGTTTGGGGACAGATTCATTGCTCTGTAATAAGAATTAAAAGCTTCATCGTATTTTCCCTGCTGTTCATATATATTTCCAATACTTATATGCAAAAAAGCATCTTCTGGGTTTAATTGTATTGCCTTTGAATATACCTGCGCTGCTTTATCCAGTTCGCCAAGATGCGCATATAAACCGCCAAGTTTTGTAATTAGAACTATATCGTTATATGAAGTGTTTAATGCCTTTAATATTAAATCAAGCGCATCTTCGTATCTTTCCTCATTTTCAAACTTTATAGCCTGAGTATAAAGCTCATTTGCCTGTTCACTCATTGCCGCTTTGACTGAGTTTTGCAGTCCGAATGCCATAATACATAGTGCTGTGCATAATACGATTGCTTTTTTGTTTTTCTTCATAAAATTACACCTTTGTCATCTCAAGAACTTTTAAAGTTTTACACTCTCTTCCTGTCTGGTTATCTATATATTTTCTTAAAAGGTTAAAACAGCTTGATACAACCTTTTCATTTATAAGTTCATCATATTTTGTGGTTTCATCAATATCGGAATTTAATAAGTCGCATAAAAATTTGGTTATTTTTTTGTGAATCCTTATTTTGTGCCCGCCGTATGGGTCTTCAGGAAGGCAATGTCTGCAGGTTACTCCGCCGTTTTCAATAGAAAAATAAGATTCTTCTTCAATAGAACATGAGCATTTTAAACAATGCGAAAGTTCAATCCCAAAGCCCATTTCTCTCATAAATTTTAACTGAAACTTTATAACGGAAAACATAATGTGAACTGCATCTTCAGCGTTTGATATATTTTCAAGCGTCTTATAAAAAAGTTCATAAATATTTTTATTTACATCACTTGTTTCTTCAGTATTTTCCTTACAAAAGTTACCGATAATTTCTGTTATATAAATTGAATAATTTAATTTATCAAGATTGTATCTTAATTTATTGAAAGGATTTATTGCCTGTGCTTCTTTTATAACATCAAGGTTTCTTCCTTCATTTAACATAAGTTTATTGCACACAAGAGACTGCATTCTTGCCCCCAGTTTGCTTTTTGGCTTTTTTACCCCTTTTGCAATACCTTTAATAAGCCCCTTATCCCTTGAAAACATAACAACAATATTATCGTTTTCACTCAAAGGGTATGATTTTATATTTATGGCATCTGTTACAAAAGTGTTTGTATTTTTCATTTGTTATCCGTAATTCGCTCGTTGTCTACTGTTAAAAAGACAGGCAGTTTATTTATGCAAAGACTTTTTTAATTATTTCTTCATTAATAAATTCTTCACAGAGTTTATCCTGGTCTGAAAAGTTAAATTTTACTGTGCATTTGTCGTTTACGGACATAAACATCTGCCTGTAAAATTCTTTCTTATCATTTTCTTTTGACAGAATATATATTTTTGAAGGACGGCTTGCATCATACGCTGTTTTTATGAAATCAAAAATAATTTCTTTATTCTCATCTAAAGGCGGGTTAATTAAAATCCATATCTGTGATTTTACAAGTGCTGAAAAAGCTCTGTGCCAAAAAACAGGATTGCAATCCGGGTTGTAGGAATTAACCGCATATATATCAGGGAAAGCTGCCCCATCGCAATGCGGGCACTGTACACTCAAAGTTCTTGTGTTGAAATCTGTTTTTAAGGTTCTCATATTGCAGTTTGAGCATACAAAAATATTAGTTGAGCCGTTCATCGGGATTAAATCGAATGCGGCATCTTTATTTTGTGCTTTCTTTACAAAAGGAATATCAAAATCAATATTTTTTTCATAGAAAATTTTTGAAATATTCTGGCTTTGAGATGCTGTTATAAAAGACACCTTGCCTTTTGATGTTGTTAGCATTGAAATTACTTTATCAACATCGCTCGTATCAGTATCTAAAAGGTGGGTTAAGGATGAAATCTGCTTTAAAATATTATAATCCTGCCCATTTTGGTTTTTAGAAAATAAGAAATTCAAATGATTTTTGTAGTCTTTAACATTTGCAAAGTCTATATCATTTTTAAAATCATCATAAAAAACCGCAATATTTTTTACGGCATATTCTTCTTCCTTTGACTGCACCTGTTGTCCTGCCTGTCCTACGTATTGAACATTTTGAACAACTTGGGGCTGCGGCTGCGGTATTTGCTGTACGGGCTGCGTGTATGAAACGGCTTGCTGTACTGCTTGAGGCTGCATTTGAACAGGCGCTTGAACCTGTGGTGCTTGATTTTGTATCTGGACTGTTTGCACGGAAGGTTGAGCTGCCTTATAGTAAGTGTTTTCTGGAACATTTTGAGGTGCTTGATAAGAAGATTGTCTTTCTACGTCCTGATTAACGCTAGAAGCTGCATGAACCGGTTTAATTTCTTCAAAGCCTTTTATATCAGCACCTTCGCTGGAATTTATCATCTGGGCTAATTCCTGCATATCGTTTTGGACACCTCCCGGCTGCAGAGCCTGCGGCATAACATTTTTACCGCTATTAGAAGGAAGAACCGGGTTTAGTGACTGCACCGCCTTTTTAGACAAAATATCTCTTATGGTCGAACAAAGTATGTCTGAAATTTCAGGCGGATATTGTTTTTGTTCCATAGTATCAAGAATTTGTCTAAGGTCATCAATAAGTTCAAAATCATGACCTGTATGAAATTTTTCATGGAGCTTATAGGTTCCCATTTTTAAAAGCTGGTGGTCGTTTTTTCTAAGTGCCACCATTAGTCTTTTTATGGTCATATCCTCGGATTCTGGAAACGGTGCCATTTTTTAAATTCCTCTCCTCTTTTATAATAAATTATCCACAGCGCTTTGGCTTCCGTGGTAAATTCCCCTCATCATCTGGTTGAGTTCAACCTCATCATCAGTTGTGTTTAATGCTTCTTCCTTGCTTATTATTCCGCCTTTGTAGAGCTTAAATATAGAAGCATTCATTGATACCATATTTTGATACCCGCCTCTTTTTATAAGTGTATCAACTTCTTCAAGCTGGTTTTTCTTTATATAATCTACGATTGCAGGTGTGCTTGCCATAATTTCAAGAGCAGGAACAAGCCCACCCCTTCCAGCTCCTTCAATTGCAGGTATCAATTTTTGTGCAATAGTTCCTCTTAATACTTTTGCAAATCTTTCCCGGATAAACCCTCTTGTTGAATCATCAAAAAGCCCTAAAATCCTGTTTATGGTTTGAGAAGCAGAATTTGTGTGAATGGTAGAAAATACTAAATGTCCTGTTTCTGCTGCATTTAAGGCGCTCTCCATTGTGTCTCTGTCTCTTATCTCGCCAACGAGAATTATATCAGGGTCTTGACGAAGCGCATATTTAATGCCGTCAGAGAATGAATTAACATCCACGCCCACCCCTCTTTGAGTTATAAGAGATTTTTTATCCGTGTATAAAAATTCAATAGGGTCTTCAATTGTTATAATGTGCTTTTGTTTTTCTTTATTTATTATTTCAATCAAAGAAGCGATTGTTGTAGATTTACCTGAGCTTGTTGCCCCTGTGATTAAAACAATTCCATTATTATATTTTGTAAAAACATCTAATGACTCAGGCAAGGATAATTCTTCCAGTGTTGGTATCTGGTATGGAATTGTTCTTAAGGTAAGTTTTGGATACCCGAGTTCCTTACAGTAATTTACCCTGTATCTTGAAACATTTGGAATTTCATAAGTAAAGTCTATGTCATTTTTAGTCTTGATTCTATCTGCTAAATCACCATAGAGCATAGTTTTTAAGATATTATCAAAATCTTGTTCTAAAATTGGCGGCTCATCAATTTTTACGATATTCCCTGATATTCTAAGCGATGGCTGCTTGCCTATTTTAAGGTGTATATCGGAAGCCTTTGTTTTATTAACTTTAGTTAAAAATTCCTCTATATTAAACATTTATTATCCTAAAAATATTAATGATTATATTATCCTGATAACATCTTACATTACATTGGCTCTTTGGGCATTTTTGTTACATATTTTGTAACTATTCTTATTGAATTTTGTAAATTTTATTAAGTTTTATTAACAAAAAACTTTAAAACATGTCAATCTCTCACCTCTAAATGTTTTTATTTAAATGTAAGGTTAGTTTAAAGTTAATTAATATTGGAAGGAAAGTTAGTATGAGTTTAGGGTTCACTGGCTACAGTTCTTTAAATGGGCTTGGCTTAATCACAGGAGGTACCTCCGGCTATGGCGGATATGGCTATTATGGCGGTTTATCCGATTCTACTTATGTTGAAAATGCTAAAACATCTATTGCAAACAGCTATGCTCTAAGAACAACACAGCAGTCTTTTTCAGGTTTGCAAAATGCAGAAAAAGCATCTTTTAATTTAGAATGCCAAACTATTAAAGATATGCTTCAAGACGGCAGAAGCGATGATGCAATTGCAACATTTAATGACCTTGTTGATGAAATGTCTGAATTAAACCAATATCAAGGTTATGATGAAAGTTATATTAGAACAATGGTTCAAAGCCAATATGCAACTGCTTGCGGCTCAACTTTATTAGGTGACATTTCAAGATATACAGATTCTTCATTTATGTCAGGTATTAAAAATTCTAACCCTCTTTCAATTTTTCTTTGTCAGTCAAGCAGTGAAGCTGATTTAAAAGCAGAAGTTACAGGTAAAAGTGTTTCAAATTCAGACATATTTGCCAAAGGTTTGGGTGCAGCAGCAGGCGGTGCAGGAGTTGCAATTGCAGGCTCAGCATTATTAGGTGTAAACAGTGCATATAAAGCTGCTAAATCAGGTGTTGCAAGCGGTAAACTTGGTGAAGTACTTGGTGCTGCAGGCAAAGGTATTTGGGATAAAGTTAAAAATCTAAAAGGCAGCAAAGTAAAAGGAATTGCTATAATGGGTGCTGTTATAGGTATTGGCTGTCTTGCTGTAAAAGGTTTATTTAATAAAGCAAGCGACTCAGTAAATGCTTAAAATGTTTTTAATTACAAATGCTAATAAAGACACAGTAATTTAAATAAATTAAACTAAACTCCTTAAACTAAAAAACTTTAAACAAAAACCACCTCTTTTCATTTAGGAAAAGAGGTTTTTTCTGCATTGTGTATATAGAGTTACATTCATTTTTATAGCGGCATATTTCAAATCCAAGGACACAGCGCACCACAGTCTAGGGCGATAGGGGTGAGACCCCGTATAAGGCGAGGAGCAAGCAGCGCACAGAAAAGGCGTAAGTAGATATATGAGTATCAGAGATAATCAGGATATCTTTGCCAAAGTGAGCAGAACTTGGCATACCTGTATTAACAAGTGCTCCCCACAAGACATGTGGCCAGCAAGGATTGGGTGATGCCCCAAGACAGCCGCCTGATAACCCATCACACTGTGCAGCGCCGTAAATAGAACTCTCATACCTGTCGCACAGCTGCAAACCGTCCGCATCCAGTTTGATTGCGAGTTTTAAAAAGTTTAAGAATCTTTTATTGTTAATGGTATCTGAAATTCAAATCCAGGACCCAGCGCACAGTAAAGGGCAGCGTAACATGATAAGTGGTGAGCGTAAACTGACCTCTGTTCAAGTTCCCTCTGGAATACATAGACTCACTACCGCTTCCTGACCATAACTCAGCCGGCCAGCAATCGTCATAGTATCTTGAGTCTCCCTTGCTTGCGCCCTCACAGCCGCCAGCCAAGCCTGCACACTGTGCAGCGCCGTAAATAGAACTCTCAAGCTTGTCACAAAGCTGTAGTGTCTGTACTTGCTTGGAATAATCCAAATCCGGGACACAGCGCACAGAATAAGCATTAACAGGAGGTCTTAAGACTCGTGTCATAACGCCTCCATCCAAAGGAAAGTCATAATACTCCGTGCTGGAAGCGCGCGTACCTGACCACACGTCATTAGGGTAGCAGTTAAGTGCCGAGGAGTTACCATAAGCTGCCCCCTGGCAGCCGCCAGCGAAACTGTTGCACCGTGCAGCGCCGTAAGAAGAACTTGCGCCGTCGCACAGCTGCAAACCGGGATAAGAATGCTGTATGCTGCAAATCCAGGACACAGCGCACAGCAAAAGCGTAGCCTGTAAGACACCTGCCTTCAGAGCTGCAAGTACCTTGAGTGTATACTAGTGAACCGCCCGCAAGCTTGTATGTAGTATGGTATAACCCCATGGATGAGCATGACCATAGTATATACGAATAGCAGGAGCCGCTGTCTAAAGCACCCTGGCAGCCACCAGCCAATGCATAACACTGTGCAGCACTGTAAGAAGAACTTGAGCTGTCACACAACCGCAAGCTATAGTCCTAGAAGTTCAAATCCAGGACACAGCGCACAGAATAAGCATGAGTGCTGATATAGTAATTCAGACTCCAAACGCCGCTCTGTAAAGTGCCTCTGTAGTAAACAGAGCCTGACTGTAAGGTACCGGACCATAAGTCATACGGGTTGCAGTTGGTATTCATAGCGCCCTGGCAGCCGCTGTTCAGTTCGTAACACCGTGCAGCACCGTACTTAGAACTCTCATAAAGGTCGCACAGCTGCAAGCTATAGTCTGTAGGTCTCAAATCCAGGACACAGCGCACAGAACTTGCTTCGGTAATAGGGTGTCCGGCATCGCCGTAGTTCTCAAAAAGCTTGCCTCCCATTAACTCCGGCGACCAAGACTTAATGCTGCTTATCTGCTTGCCTGACCATAAAACATAGGGATAACAGCTATTAGCCTCACTATAGCCTTGCGCAGAACCCTGGCAGCCGCCATCCCGGCTTCTGCACTGTGCAGCACCGTATGAAGAACTTGCACTGTAGTCGCAGAGCTCAACTGTCCATATCTGCTTGGCTGAGAAACCCGGAGCTTATAATACCCAGACCCCAAATCCAGGACACAGCGCACAGAAAAGGCGTTGGTAAATTCGTGCGGAGTATATTCATTAATAATCCACCATCCTGATTCAAGCGCTCTGTCGTAAGCTTTACCTGCGACGCTTGCCTTGGTGCCTGCCCATACCCAGTTCGGCCAGCAGTTGTTACCGATTGCGCCCTGGCAGCCGCCATACAGTTCGTAGCACTGTGCAGCACCGTACTTGGAACTCTCCCACCTGTCGCACAGCTGCAAACCGGGGTAAGAAGCCTGTATGCTTCAAACCCAAAGACACAGCACACCGCAATTCAGGGCGAGAGGGGTGAGACTTCACGCCTGCGCCCGCATACCGGGAGAAGCAAGCAGCGCACAGAAAAGCTCCACACAGACAAACACTTACCGTAGCCTCCGCCCGTAATGTCTTGAGCACACAGCCCTGAACTGTAACCAAAGGTGCTCCCATACAGACTCAAAGCTCTGTAATACTGACTTGTGCCTGCCGTGGAACCAGACCATACAATGTACGGATAACATGTATCCGTAGAACTTAGCATGTAAGGAGCAGCGCCCTGGCAGCCGCCTGTTAGCCAATGACACTGTGCAGTACCGTATGAAATACTCACCTGAGCATCGCACAGCTGCAAAACCGTCTGTATTCTATATCAAATCCAGGACACAGCGCACACCAAAGGCGTTGGCAACACTTCTGGTATATGTGTTTGCATAAGCTCCACCATTCAGCTCTCTGTTAGTATAGCTGCCTGCTTCAGAACCCTTGCTTGATGACCATAGACCGTACGGGTAGCAGTTGTTAGGAACAGCACCCTGGCAGCCGCCAATGAACCACTGACACTGTGCAGCAGGCAATATGTACAGCGCGGGCTTAAAAGCAATTTGAGAGCAAATTTTGTCTGAAAAAACTCCTATAGACAAAATAATTTACCAGCAATATTTTACTAATATCAACGTGCGCTTGTGTCTTTAAAAACGGTGAAAGATATTTGGTTTAACAATATAGACGCTGTTAAACGATATTTATGAAAAACACATAAAGCTGTATCGCAAATTAGCGACCTCACCGACGATTTGAAATGCCCCATCTGCTCTAATCCGTAAACCAGAACACTCTAAGGCTTTTATTTAATAATATTTATTTTAATCCGGTTTGGCAAAAATATTAAGAATTTAATTTATCTTTGATTTCTTTTAATTCATATGTTAAGCGGTTTAATTGGCAGGTTACAGGGTCAGGGATTTTATTGTGCAGCAATTGCCCCTGAATAAAGAATCTCTGCTGGACAATTCTGCCCGGGATTCCAACCACGGTTGAGTGCTCCGGCACATTATCTATCACAACGCTTCCAGCACCTATATTGGAGTTATCCTCAATTGTAATATTTCCTAAAACTTTGGCTCCTGCGCCTATTGTAACAAAATTTCCAATGGTAGGATGGCGTTTACCGGTGTCTTTTCCTGTTCCGCCAAGGGTTACACCCTGATAGACCAACACATTATCACCTATTATGGTAGTTTCTCCTATTACGACACCCATTCCATGGTCAATAAAGAATCTTTCGCCAATTGTTGCGCCGGGGTGAATTTCAATTCCGGTAAAAAATCTTGCAGCTTGAGATATTAATCTTGGAATAAATGGAATATGCCATTTTAATAGTTTATTTGCAATTCTGTATGATAATAGCGCATGGAACCCCGGGTATAAAAGTATTATTTCAAACACGCTCTTTGCTGCGGGGTCTTTATCTTTGATATTTTTTATATCATCACATACACGCTTAATACCTCGAATCAAGGCAATTGGGTGTTGCTTCTTAAAAGCAGCAGAAGGTTTATTTTTCGTGCTGTTACTTTTAGAATTTGATTTTTGCATATTTTCTTTTTCCGCCTTGAAGAACACCATCTTTTTCAAGTACAGCTTGAATATCGGTTATTTTTTCGCCTTCAAATTTAACGCCGCCGCCTGTTACAAGTCTTTTTGCCTCTCCTTTGCTTTGGACAAAATTAAGTTCCACGAGAATATCTAAAATATTATTTGAATTTATTTTGATTTCCGGAATATCATCAGGTATGCCTTTATTTTGAACAACATTTATAAACTCGTTCTGCGCTTTATCTGCCTCATCTTTTCCGCAGTACATTTTTGTAATTTCATAAGCAAGGCGCATTTTTTCATCTCTTGGATTATTTTCTTTGTTAAATTCAATATCTGTTAATAATGTAAAATATTTTTCCATCAATTCATCTGGAATTGACATTAATTTACCGTACATATTTTTTGGTTCTTCAGTTAAGGAAATGCAGTGTTCAGGGTATGTTTTAGACATCTTTTTAACCCCGTCGGTTCCTTCAATTAAAGGAGTCATCATAACAACCTGCATTTTATTTAATCCGTAAAATGTTTGGATATCTCTTCCCATAAGGAGGTTGAATCTTTGGTCTGTTCCGCCAAATTCAATATCTGCATTAACTGCAACGCTGTCATATCCTTGCATTAAAGGGTAGAAAAATTCAACAGGGCTTATGGGTCTGCCTTCTGTATACCTTTTTGCAAAATCATCCCGTGTCATTAGTTTTGCAACAGTTGTGGCTGAAGCCAGTTTTAGAAAATCAACAAAACTCATTGAATGAAGCCAATCTGCATTATTTCTGATTTCTGCTTTATTTACATCTACAACTTTTGACATCTGCTCAAAATAGGTTTTTGCATTTTCTGCAACCTGCTCTTTTGATAATGCAGGGCGTGTTTCAGATTTTCCTGAAGGGTCGCCCACCATTGCAGTAGCCCCGCCAACAATTAAAACAATTTGGTGCCTAAATCCTGAAATTTCTTTAATTTTCTCATAACAACAGTGTGTCCGAGGTGCAAATCGGGGCGTGTAGGGTCAAGTCCTAATTTTACTCTCAAAGGTTTTTTTGAATAATAAGATTCTTGAAGTTTTCTGGCTAATTCTTCAACGCCGTTTGGCAATACTTCTGCCCCTTTTGAGATATCAATTGCCTGTTCAACAAACTTCTGTTCAATCTTAATTTCTTCCATTTTTTAAAAAACCTCTTTGTAAAAATAAAATAACTTAACTAAAGCAATAATAACAAAAACACTTTTTATTAGCAAAGAACGCATTTAAAAAGTGTTTTTAAATTTTATTAAAGTAATCAAATTGCCTAACTTATAAAGTAGCTGGAACCGGAGCTTTTGGTTTTGTATGTTCTAATACAATAGGGTCTTGTTTAAACTGGTTTGCACTAGCTTTAATTCTTGTAATAAAAGCTTTTGTTTCACGGAAAGGCGGAACTCCTTTGTATCGTGCAACGTTTCCTGGACCTGCATTATAGGCTGCAAGTGCTAAATCTGTAGAGCCGAATTTTTTGTACATCATTTGATAATACATAATTCCGCCTTTAATATTATCGCTTACAATATATGGATTAACCCCAAGTCTTCTTGCAGTGTCAGGCATGAGCTGAAATAACCCTACGGCACCTGATGCACCTTTTTTGGTTGGTATAAATTCTGATTCAAGTTTTGCAATGCCTAAAGCAATACAAGGGTCAACCCCCATATTAATGGCAGTTTTAACAATTGATGTTTTAATTTCATTGGGCGATTGAGCCGCATTTACAGTGTTTGCTAAATTTATGCAAAGCGCACAAACAAAGACTAACAAAGTTTTGATAAGCTTTTTCGTCATAATAAAAAATCCTCTTTTTTTGTTTCTAACAGGGTAAAAACTTAAAATGCATTTACTTTCTAACACAATTTTTATGCACCTAAGATGAAAACCCAAGTTTTGTAAACCTACTATACACATAACACACCTGTTTTGCAACCCCCCTAAAGTATATAGTCTGCCTGTATACCTTATTACGATTATGTTTTAGCTTCTCTATAAATGTAGCGGGAAATATAAAATGTATATAATTATCCGCAAAAAATTTTGTTCAAAAGTTTTATTTGTATATGTTTTAAACAAAAGGAAAAAATATGCATATTCTGCCGGTTAGCATTGCGTATCAAGGCAATAAAAATAACATAAAGCACCTATCTTTTGGTGCAAGTTTTGTCTTGCCGTCAAATGCAACATTTGCTGATGATAAAAATGATATTTTCAATTTTTCAAAAAGGTATAAAGAAATTAAAAAATTTAATCCTGAAAAGGCGGCTGCAATAAAAATGCTTGGTTTGGATAATGAGAGCTATAATATGGCTATGAAAGCTATATATCAATTTCCGCAAAGAAAAACAGCACTTTTAAACAAAAAAGCAGGAATAAAACTTTCAAATTCAAAAGATACATTCAACGGAATAACAGATAAAAAACTGGCGCTCTCTTTTTCAAATGGATATGGCTTTTATAGCATGATTAAAACTTCAAATAATGCTGGTAATTTACATGTATCAAGGGAAACTTCAGGCATGGAAGGCAAAACCACGACTAATTTTATTGATACAAGCAGGTTTAATGAAGAATACTATGTTGAAAATTCATATAAAAAGACAATTTACCATTCAAACGGTTATAGAACAGCTGCATCCAGAAATATTTCAGTAACAGATTATGATTTTAATCCTGTGTTGGAATATTCTTATTCTAAAAAAGATTTTAAGGGATATTCAGAATTTAATATAAATGGCAGAATATATAGAGTAAAGGTAAATAACGATGCTCAAGCTGCAATAACAAGCGGCAGCAGGGGAGAGCTTCTTGATTTTTCGGATACTTTGGCTTTTATACCTGAAATCAAACAGGAAACATTTGTTGAAGCTTTAAAGTTATTGCCCCCGCAGATACTTTTGGAGCTAAAAGATACACTTGATTATCTTTCTTTAAAAAATTCTAATAAAAAAGAAGTTCCAATAAGCCTCTTTAGTCCTTCTGTTGCAGCGAATGAAATGATTGATTATACCATTGAAAGGCTGTCGGATAAACATTTTCTTGCTCAAAACAAAGAATTAGATGAAATATTTCAATATGAGAGGAAAAATTTTACAAATTGGCTGGAAACTCAAAGTGATGAGCATTTAAGAAAAACGCCTGATTTTTATCTGAAAAAGAATTTAACCCCTGATAAGGAAATTTTAGAAGTAATTAAAGCGGTTTGCAATTTGCTATGGATGGAAGAATATGAAGATAATAGTGCAAATGATGAACACATGCGTATTCTTTTAAATTTCTTCCCTGAGACAGTAAATTTTATTATTTCACAGTTTGAATTAAATAAAGCTAAAGCTGCTTAAAATTATTACTTGATAATATTCATCTGTTTATGATAGAATGAATCTCATAGTTTACAACTGAATTTTGACAGTATTTATATTTGGAGAACTGGCCGAGTGGCTGAAGGCGGCACCCTGCTAAGGTGTTATGTGGGTTATCCTGCATCCCGGGTTCGAATCCCGGGTTCTCCGAATTTCGTTCTCTATCCGAACACTTTTAAGCTGAAAAATATTTTTATTATGATTGTTTAGTTTTCTTAAGGTTTTATAAGCCTTTATTGACAGAGAAAAATGGTTTTTTGTATTATTTTTATACATATTTAACAAGTTAAGTAAAAGATTAGGAATATACAAGGATGAAAGATAAAGGAAAAAGATTTTTAGTTTGCTGTATAGCTTTTGGGCTTGTACTTTTTGCAGGCAGTTATAATTTTTCAAATGCAGCATATCGGGAACCTGGACATTACGATAATCCAATAACTGAAAAGCAAACTTACAGCAAAGGAATTGATTCATATTCGTTTATAAATATCAACAGTCCCGGTTCAAATACAGGCGGTGCTTTATGGTATTTTCCAAGTATTACGGGGCATGGTGGTTATACAATAAGTAATTCTTTATTTAGCGGCAACAGTGCTGGTAATGGCGGCGCCATTTATGCTGACGGCGATGTAATGAAGATTACTAATTCGAAATTTTCTGCAAATTCTGCTGAATATTTGGGCGGTGCCATAAGAATCGCATCAGGTTTAATGAATGAAATCAGAGATTCATTATTTGAAGGCAATATTGCAGGTACAAGAGGCGGCGCAATCCATGTATTGAGTAGAGATTATATGGTAATGCAAATTTTTGATACTGACTTTATAAATAATATAGCGGGTCAAAATGGCGGTGCTATGTATATAGCTCTTGATTTAAACAATGGACATATTGATTTTATTTCATCAGATGGAACAGTTCATAAAATATCAGGCAATGTTCAAGGATATAATATAAATAATGACCCTGACTGGTGGATGAGTGAAACTTCAAACGGCTTATTTATAGAAAAAGGTGAAGTTAATTTAAAAACACAAGGTAATGACAGCAAATGGGTTATAGATGATATTATCGAAGGTTCCAGCAAATGGGATATGGATAATGCAAAATTGAATATTTCATCTTCCAAAACCACAAATAAAGATGGCGTAGTGGTTACAGGCGGTTCAATTACTTTAAATAATCAGGTCAAAAACCTGATTTTAACGCATCAATCAGGAACCTTGTTATTAACAGGCGACAAAATTTCAAACGGTGCTTCCATTCTGCAGGATGTTGATTTATTTATATCACCTGATAACAGTGGTGCAGATTTAAAATTTAATCTTGCAAACGGCAAAATAGACAAGCTTTTAATAAGAAATTTATCTATAACTAAACCTACAGGCGAACAAAAATTATTAATTGCTCTTGATGTCAATTTAAAAGAGGGTATTAGTGATTATTTTGAAGTAACTCAGGCAATGAGCGGAAATATTGCATTCAATTCAGATTATTTCGAGTTCAATATTCTGGAAGATGGGGATGCAGATAAATTCCAGCTCTTTAACAGAGATTTTCCTTTTAGTGAAAATGGTGAAGTTATACAATATACTGATTTAGCAAAATATGTATTTACTATTGGAGAAGATGGTTATATAAATGTTACAAAAGAAGATACAAGCGGCTTGCCTGAAGCCGTTGCAAGTGATGAAGCAATTAGAAATTATATTGCAACCAAAAATATTAAATTGACGCAATCCCTGAATGCTATGGGCGGTGAATCTTTAACAATAGATATGAAAAATTTCAATCTGGATGGTAATAAAAATCAAGGTATAACCCTTGCTGCAGACCAAAGACTTGAAATTAAAAATGCTGGCAGTATAAAAGGCGGTGCCTTAAGCAATTTCTATACCGATAGTAACGGTGCAGTTGTAAATAATATTGGCGGTACAGTTACTATAACTGATTCTACCATTGCAAATAACACATCAGACGGCAAAGGCGGCGCTATCTATGCTTTAGGCGGTGCAGTTGTTTTAAATGCTGATACAAAAGATGTAATACTTAAAAACAATGTTCACGAAGCTGCAATACCAGAAATAAATCCTGATGTACCGGAAGCACCCGGCCAACCTGATATTACACGAGTTACTACTGCTAATGATACGCAAGCTGCCGGAAGCAAAAATGATATTTATTTGGAAAATGCATCAGATGGCACAAAAGCAACCTTAACCGTAAATGGTTCTAAAAATACCATAGTTGAAAGCGGTATAGCAGGAAATGGCGATATCACAAAAAATGATGCAGGTGTTTTAAAACTTGGCGGTGATAACAGTAAATTTACAGGCGATGTTTACCTAAATGGCGGTGAAGTTCAGCTTTTATCAGGCGCAACGTATTTTAATGCGCAAAATACTCACGTAAAAAATAATTCAAGAATAAATCTTGCAAACAATAATCCAAACGATGTTGTAAATTTTGGAAACCTTAATTTAGACGGCACGGCAAAACTTGGCATAGATATTGATGCCAAGAACAGCTTAAATGATAAAATCGGCGCGCTAAGTGTTACCGGTGACGTTAAAATTTTAATTGACAATATTAATATTATGTCTACTACAAACGGTGCAGTCCAATTTGATGTTATAACACTTGATGAAGCAACAAATGATAGCCCGCTTCTCGGGCTTGTTGAATTGAGTCCTGAGGCTAAAAACGTTATGAGTCCTATTTTTAAATATCAGGCTGATTTTGATTCTAATACAGGTGTTATGTCGCTTTCAACAGGTTCTCGTGGTAATAAAAATTCATATAACCCTTCAATTCTTGCCACTCCTGTCGCCTTGCAGGCTGCAGCCCAAGCAGGAATTAAAGAAGCTGTAAATTATGCATTTGAGCATACTGATTCATTTACAAAACTACCCCGCAATGAAAGATTTGCAAGAGTAAATGCTGATAAGTATGCAATTTCAGAATTTAACGGGCAGCTGCCTTTATACAACGGGCAGTCCGAAGGCAGTGCTTTTTGGTTCCGTCCCTTTACTGTATTTGAAAGTATTGATTTAGACCGTGGTCCTAAAGTTGACAATTTAAGCTATGGTACATTAATCGGATTTGACTCTAGATTTAAAGAAAGGCGCCATGGCTGGACAAGTTTAACTTCAAGCTTTTTAGGCTACCATGGTTCAAGCCTTGATTATGGCAATGTTGATATAATGTCAAATGGAGCACTTGTAGGTATTACAAAAAATTATTATAAGAAAAATTTCTGGACAGCGCTTTCTATGACAGGAAATGTAGGCATTGGCGAGATTTCTGAAATGTATGGAGATGATAATATTGTATCTTTAAGCGGTGCTGTTTCATCTAAAACCGGTTACAATATGGAATTTAACGAAGGTAAGTTTATAATTCAGCCAAATGTTTCATTAAGCTATTATATTTCAAAAATCTTTGATTATACAAACGAAGCAGGTGTCAGAATAAATTCTGACCCTCTTAATGCCTTTGAAATCAAACCGGGTATAAGATTAATCGGTAATACCGAAGGCGGCTGGCAGCCATATATCAGTGCTGCTTTTGTGTGGAATACCTTTAATGATACTGATGTTAGAGCAAACGGCATTAAACTGCCTGAAATGAGTATGGACCCTTATGTTGAATATGGTCTTGGCATTCAAAGAGTTTTAAACAATGATTTCACCTGCTATTTACAATCATTGGTAAGAAATGGCGGAAGGACAGGTGTTTCACTAACAGGCGGTATGAGCTGGGCTGTTGGAAGAGTGAACAGAGGCAGAGTTCATTTATAAGTATAAATTATGGATTTATAGTTTAAAATGTCCAAAAGTTCTTTTAGAAGTTGCTTTTGGACATTTTTTATGATACAATCTGCATTGCAAAAATTGTGTTTGTTGGGATTTAAGAAAATGAATGAAAAAGAAAAAATGCTAAAAGGGCTGCTTTATGATGCCAATTACGATAAAGCTCTTATAGAAGAGCGTAAGCAATGCAAAATTTTATGTGCAAAATATAATAATTCTCAATACGAAGATATTGAGTCAAGGTATGCTCTTTTAAGCCGGATTCTGGGTAAAATAAAAGAAAATTTCATAATAGAGCCTTCTTTTTGGTGTGATTACGGCTATAACATAGAACTTGGTGAAAATTTTTATTCAAATCATAACCTTGTTATTTTAGACCCGGCGAAAGTCACCTTTGGCGATAATGTTTTTATTGGTCCTAATTGCGGATTTTATACGGCAGGACACCCTTTAAATATTGAAGAAAGAAATAAGGGTTTAGAATATGCAAAGCCAATTGCGGTTGGAAATAATGTTTGGTTTGGCGGCAATGTAGCTGTAATGCCGGGAGTTACAATCGGTGATAACTGCACAATTGCTGCAGGAAGTATTGTTACAAAAGATATTCCGGATAACTCCCTTGCAGCAGGCGTTCCATGCAAGGTTATCCGCAAAATACAGTGATTATCTGCCATTTTGAATCTATCACTTGTCTAAAAAACTTTTAAACCTTGATACTGTTTAAATTTTAAAACTTAATTTAAGGAAATTTTTATGCATAACAATAAAATAAACCTTTTAAAAGCACTTGCAATCCTTGCTGTAGTTTCAGGGCATCTTGAATTTTCAATTATTCCTATGTTCCCGCCATATTCTTTTCAAGTGATATTATTCTTTTTTATTGCAGGCATGGTGTTTAATAATAAATACGGTTTCTTTGAATTTTTTAAAAAGAGAACAAAATCCCTTATGGTGCCATATTGTTTGTATGCACTTTTTTATCTTGGTTTGACTATTTTAATTACGCCCTTAATCGGGAAATTCTGGGCCATGCCTGTAACGCTTCAAAATGAGTTTCTTATGCCGTTTTTAACGGGGCATCAAATAGATTTAATTTCGCCTCTATGGTTTGTGCCGCAGCTTTTTATTTCCCTTATTGTGTATAAAATATTTTCTTATATAAAATGTAATGAGGTTTTTAAAACCTCCGTATTTTTGCTGCTTACGCTTGCTGCTATTCAGCTTCAGCCTCTGAGGGAAAATTTATACATTCTTTTAATTATAAGAACAATGTTTTCACTACTTTTTATTCACCTTGGATATTTATACAAAAACAAGGTTGAGGGGAAATATGAAATTTTCACACCAAAAATATTTTTTGCAGTTTTAGTGCTTCAATCTCTTCTTTGGCTTACAAATAAAGATTTTACGGCAATGGATGGCATTGGTTTGAGTTTCATTCTTGTATGGGGAGAATTTGATAATTGGATTGTGCCTGTTTTAACAAGTATAACGGGTATTTGGATGAGTCTTTTTATAATTGAAATATTATATGAAAAAATTAAAGACTGGAAATTCTTACATCTTATAGGGCAAAATACTTACCATATTATGGCAAACCACCTTATCGTATTTAATATAATAACTTATGCCTTCCTTGCACTCAAAGGCATTCCTTTTGATGTTAAAAATAATGCAGATATTTACTGGTTTTATTATCCGCTTAAAACAACATATTTTTATTTTGTAACAGGAATAATTACAACAACATATTTAGGAGTGTTGTTGAAGTGTTTGAAAGGGAAATTATTTCTTAATCAGATGCATAAATAACCGCACAGCGGGAATTAGCTCTGAATTATTTTTATATAAATAATCTAAAGATTCTTTTGCTTCTTTATAAGCTGTATCTATTGTTTTATTGTCATGGAAATTAAATAAATCTATATACTCACAGTTAAAAACTTCGCGTAATTTTTCGATTGTTTCAGGTTTTGGAAATGTAACTCCTGTTTCAATTTCTGCAATAGCAGAAGCTGACATATCAACTTTTTCTGCAAGCTGCATCTGGGTGTATTTCATATTATTACGCATTGTTGCTACGCGTTTGCCAAGTAATTTTTTTAGTTCAGACACATGTTTCTCCCTATATAATGAGATTACTTGTATAACTCATCAAAATAAATAGTGTATTAGGCTAGAAATTTAGTTTAATAACGAGTATAATAAAATTAGGAAATTAATTTAGACAATTTTTGGTATGGGTGTTAATTAAAATTATTAAATGTTCCATACCTTTTTTTAAAAAAGGAACTAAAATGTGAATAATAATAAAAATTACAAAAAATTATTAAAAAGGTATGATTTAACAAAATTAAATACAAAAAGCAATGAATTATTTGAAATTGTCAACAAATATGAGTTTTATAAATGTAGAACAACTGTATGGTATTTAAAACCTTTTTATGAGTTTGTTTATATTTTGTCTGTATTTATTGCAAGGTGTGAATCAAAACATGCGCTAAGAAAATAATTTTGTTTGTCTTGTACAGTCCGTGCTCCAATTTACAGGTTCCAAGCCTGCTTTTTCTAAAATTTCATTGCATTTTGCAAAATGTTTGCACCCGATAAAGGCATCCACTTCTTTATCTTCCACCATAATTCTTGTATTTTTTGCATTTCCCATATTTGATGGGTGTGAAGACCTTAAGATATGAATATTTTCTTTCTTAAAACCCTCATCTTTATGGATAGGAAAATTTTCCATAGTGTTTGCAGGTCCTCCCCAAAGCATTACAATTAGGGGTTTTCCTCTGTTTAATAATTTATCTATAATGATATCTGTGACAGGTTTCCAAAATTTTAACCGTTTATTTAATGTTAAATCTTTTTCAAAACTGAGTGCGCGGTTTAAAAGCAGTACCCCTTGTTTTGTCCAGGTACTCAAGTTTCCGCTTGAATTATTAATCCCTGTGCAGTTATTTATCTCACAAAAAATATTTTTTAAAGAAGCAGGCACCCCGCCGGATTTTTTTGAAAAAGAAAGCCCGTGAGCATCTTCCCTGTTTGGATAAGGGTCTTGCCCTGTGATTAAAACCTTAACCTTATTGAAATCAGTCATTTTAAGAGCATAATATATCCCGCTGTTATTATTTTCTAAAGGTAAAACCTCGCCTTCAATCAGCTTGCGTCTTTCTTGAATTTCATCCCATTTTACCTTTAAGATTTCAAGCTCCTCTTTGTTTAATGCTTCTGCCCAAGATTTCCCTATAATTTCTTCCATCAAACTGCCTTTAAATTTTCTATTTAAACAATCTTAGCATGAAAACCTAAAACTATATAAGTAAGAAATTGGCAGGGTGTGGACCAAATTTACCTTAAAAGCTCTTTTTCCTTTTTTGACATAATTTTATCGTAAGAACTTATTTTATAATCAAGCTTGTCTATGGTTGTTTGGATAGCATCTCTTTTTTCAATTAATTTTTTTCTTTCTTCAATTAAGATATTTTTCCTTTCTTCATGCGTTGAATCGCCAAGGTAGAAAAGTTTGATATATCTTGCCAAAACTTCAATAGAAAGCCCTGCTCCTCTCATGCATTTTATAAATTCAACCCAGCCTAAATCAGCTTCAGAATAATCTCTTATCCCGCTTGAATTTTTCTTAACATTGGGCAAAAGCCCCATTTTTTCATAATATCGAAGTGTATCTGCTGAAATATCATATTTTTTGCTTACTTCTGAAATTTTCATATTGCAAACCTTTTTAAAACTATATAAATACTTTACAACCTAAAGTAGGCTCCAAGTCAAGCATAAATTTTAAAAGGTGTAAATTTACTCCATAACATGTTCAAGTGCTTTTTCTAAAATATCCTTAATGTGCGTATCGTCAAGGGAGTAATAAACATTTTTACCTGTTTTTACTGCTTTTACAAGTTTTGCAGTCCTTAAAACCTTTAATTGGTGCGACACGGCAGATTTTGTCATATTTAAAAGCACTGCTAAATCCGAAACACACATCTCGCTTTCTTCAAGCGCCCATAAAAGCTGTATTCTGGTTGAATCGCCCATCACCTTAAAAAAGTCTGAAAGTTCATACAAAACCCTCATTTCAGGCATATTGGGCTTTACTTTATTTATTAATTCAATATTATAAGCTTCGCAGTCTGTTTTTCTGTTTTCCATAGGTTTATTATATTTTTTGGATTGCTAAAATGCAAATTTTGTAAATTTGATTCGTTTATCCTCTTGACAATTGAATAGTTGTTCAATTATACTATTAATATAGTTGAACAACTATTCAACTAAAATTATAATAAAATAAGGAAAGTAATATGTGTAATCATTGCGAACATAATAGCGGTCACTGCGAGCACGGACACAACAATGAACATTGTTGTTCCAAAGGGCATAGTGGCACCGGTTTAGATAATTTTTTAATAAAAAAGCTGGTTATTGTTTTTACCGCACTTATTTTAATGATAATTCTAAAACCTGAAAACCTTGTATCGCAGCTGTTTTATATTAATTCAGCTATTATAAAGTTTGTAATCTATTTTACTCTGTACCTGATAGTTGCAAAAAATATAGTCTTAAATGCTTTTAAAAATGTACTAAGCAAAAATTTTCTGGATGAAAATTTTTTAATGACCATTGCAACATTTGGAGCTTTTGGAATTGGCGAATACCCAGAAGCCCTTATGGTTATGCTTTTATATCAAACAGGTGAGCTATTTACGGATTATGCGGTTAATAAATCTAAAAAATCAGTTCTTGCCCTAATGGATTTAAAACCTGAATTTGCAAACCTTGTAACCCAAACAGATATACAAAAAGTTGCTCCTGATAAAGTTAAAATTAATGATATTATCCTTGTAAAGCCGGGTGAGAAAATTCCTTTGGACGGCACTATAGTTGAAGGCTTAACTTCCATTGATACATCAGCCTTAACAGGTGAAGCCCTGCCCAAAAGCCTTAAACCGGGTGATACTATAATGAATGGCTGCATAAATTTAGATGGTGTAATAAAAATAAAAGTAACATCAGAATTTCAAAATTCTACCGTTTCTAAAATTATTGAAATGGTGCAGCAGGCTTCTGATAAGAAAACCCGCACCGAAAATTTCATTACAAAATTTGCAAAAATTTATACCCCTATTGTTGTATTTCTGGCACTGTTTTTGGTCATTGTTCCTGTTATTTTTGGCGGTGCATTTGTACAATGGTTTGAAAGAGCACTAACATTTCTTGTTATCTCCTGTCCTTGTGCGCTTGTAATATCAATACCTTTAGGATTTTTTGCTTCAATCGGTGCAGCATCTAAAAACGGCATATTAATTAAAGGAAGTAATTATATTGAGGCGCTTTCAAAGGTTGATACAATTGTTTTTGATAAAACAGGAACTCTAACATCAGGTGTATTTAGTGTTTCAGAAATTTGTCCTGCTTTAAATATCTCAAAAGAAGAATTTATAAAACTTGCAGCCCATGCGGAGCATTTTTCAAATCATCCTGTTGCAAGCTCAATTAAATCAGCATATTTAGAAGATGTAAATCCATCTGATATCAAATGTTTAAAAGAAATCCCCGGAATGGGTATCACAGCTGTAATACAAGAAAAAAACATAATTTTGGGCAATGCTGCAATTATGGAAAAATTCAATATTGATTATCCACAAGATATAGAAGGTAAAACCATTATTTATATGGCTATAAATGGTAAATATGCAGGATATTTAACAATTTCAGACACCATAAAACCTGATACAAAAGCTACCCTTTTGAATCTTAAAAAAGAAGGGGTAAAAGAGCTTATAGTTTTGACGGGTGATAAAGGACTTTTTGGACTTGAAGAATTAAATAACGGCAGTTTGATTGATGAAATATATTGTAATCTTTTGCCAAATCAAAAGGTAGAAAAGCTTGAAGAACTTATGAAGATAAAAAATCATAAGACTGCACTTGCTTTTGTCGGTGACGGTATTAATGATGCGCCTGTTTTATCCCGTGCAGATATCGGCATTGCAATGGGCAAAATGGGCTCTGATGCTGCAATCGGCGCCAGTGATGTTGTTATTATGGATGATAATTTAAATAAAATTTCTGAAACTGTTAAAATTTCTAAAAAGACAATTCAAATAATAAAGCAAAATATAATATTTATCCTTGCTGTAAAATTTTCATTCCTTGCATTTGGAGCATTTGGTATAGTTTCAATGTGGGGCGCCGTGTTTGCAGATGTGGGGGTCTCAATTCTTGCAATTCTAAATTCTATGAGAATATTATATTTCACGCAGCCAAAATAATTCATATAGCGGGGGGGTAATTTATTGCGCCGGTATAAATATTCTGGACAAAAAAATGGGCGCAAAGGTTACCAAAATGCGCCCAATTGAAAAGTTGTTCATCTAAAAGTTATTCATACCATTCAAGGATTATTTTTCCGTTAGAGCCAGCACCTCCCCTGTTTGGATTGTTTGCTATATTGCCGGTAGATGAAGAGCTAACTTGTCCTACGTCTCTTAATGCTGCGCCTCCTCCGCCTGAAGCATACCCTTCGGCGTTTTTGCCGTTTGCATTATCTCCTGTATCAACTGTGCCGCCGCTTCCACCTGTTCCCTTTATTTCTTTTTTAGTTTCAATTTTTTCTTCACCGTTTTTTGTTATAAGTGTTAACGTATATCCGGCAAAATCTGCTCCTTTCCCCGGTATTATTGCGTTTGCATTTTGTCCTGCCGTACCCTTAATACATTTTTTGTTGTTCAAATAACTGCTTGAACCAAAATGGCAGATATTTGAAACAATACCTCCTTGTCCGTTTATCAATTGATTTGAATTGTTAACCTCAACACTTCTGCCTCCGCCTCCCCCTCCTGCTTTAACATCTCCAAACACAGTATCTCCGCCTTTTGCTGCGTTAATTAAAGTATTATTACTTACGTATGCGCCACTTCCGCCTTTTCCTATTCTAAATTTTATTGTCTGGTTACTTTTCACTTGAATACTTTGTTTTAGTATATTTCCGCTTGCACCCCCGCCTCCTGCGCTTTCCTGTGTAAGTTTGTATGCAGCAGTTGCTGTATCCCAATATTTATTCCAGCTTATTCTAGCAAAACCTGGCGCACCGCTTCCTCCGTTTGCAAGTCCATATCCGCCTCCGCCGCCACAACCCCCATATCCTGTGGCATTCCCGCCTGCTGTACCAAAGACAGTACTGCCCTTGCCAGCCTCACAGGTTTTCTTTCCAAAAATCTCAGTCGTACCGCCGTCTCCACCTTTGTCATTAACTGTGAAAGTATTTGCCGTGGTTGATGTTGTATTGCCTGCTGTTCGTCCATGCCCTGTGCTAAAGCCAGGATAGTTTGTGTTTATCATTACTCCGTTTTCAACTTTGTATCCTGGAGCCCAGCAGCCGCCAACCCATCCTGCTGCCGCTAAAATCCCTGATGTCAATCCTCCGCAGCCCCCGCAGCTGCAAATATTTGCAGATGAGCTATTGCTGCTTGTACTTATTAGTGTTGTATTCCCGCGCTTAAGATAACTTTGATAAGAATGTTCTCCATTAAGCCCTTGCTTGTAAGTAGTAATTGAATTTGTAATATTTCCTGCAGCCCCTCCGTTTCCGCCTTTACCTACGATTACTGAAAGAGTTTCAGTTGGCGTAACTGCAACTTTTTTAAAGGGTACCATTGAACCGCCTCCTCCACCTGCTCCACCGTTGCCTAAATTTAACCACTCTGCTGCAACAAACCCTGGTGCGCCATTCCCAAAAGCACTTGGCACACCGCCTCCTCCGCAGCCCCCGCTGCCATATCCCTTTCCATCTCTTAATGCGCTATTATTCGTATCATATATACCTCCGGTACCAAACATGCTGTTTGCCCCATTTCCGCCAGGATGGGAATTTATAGTTGTTGTACCTGTACAGCTTTGGTTATCATTTAGTGCAGTACTTCCTCCAGGGTTTGCTCCACGTCCGCCGCTGCATGTAACTATTACAATATGTTTTCCATTATCATCCAACACTGAACACGTCCCGCTGCTGGTAGCTACTGAGCCCGAGCCGCCATTTTCTCCATCTGTAGCATTGCAGCGGTCAGGATTTATAGGCCAGCCCCCGCCTCCTCCTCCGCCTGCCATAATAAGTCCTCCAAAACTGGAGGCAGAACCGCCGCATCCTCCTGCAGAGTTGCAGGAATGCCCTTGTCCGCCAAGCCCTACTTTGACATCATAGTTATTTCCTTTTGAGATTGTCACCGCTTCTCGTACGCGTGCTGCAGCTCCGCCACCGCCTGTACCCCTATATCCTCTTCCGCCCCCGCCGCCCCCGCCTGCCAGGGTAATAAAGAGTTTGCTTCCGGCAGCATTTTTTATACTATCGGCAGCCAATACAGCTGTAGCATGTTTATATACTGCACTAATGGTATCTCCTGAAACTTTAACATTTTTAATATTTGAACTTACAATTGATGTTGAAACATAACTGCGATTTAATGTGCCCGAATGTGTCCAGGCATACCCCTGTATATCTGGCTCAATATAACCGGCAGCGCCCCCTGCGCCCCCTTCAACAATTGTTGCTTCAATCTGGTTTATACCTACGGGCACTGGAAAGGAGTGATTGCCGGCTGTTGTATATTCTGTATACCCGGCTGTCGGTGCAGCTCCGCCTCCTCCACCGGCACCTATAGCAGTAACGTTAAAGTATCCGTTATATCCGCTTGGTACTTCAAATTCACCTTCACAGTAGGTGCTGCCGTCAGCATCTGTCTTGATTTCGGGACAATCCTCCGAACCGTATTCTATCTCCAGCACATGCTGTTTTGTACCTGCTGCACTCATATTTCCTTGTACTACTACATTTTCATTCATTCTCCTTGTCATCACAGGGGCTAACGCTGTAAGCAGCAACGAAGCAACAAGTAAAGCCATAAGCATTTCCACCAAAGAAAAAGCAGCTTTTTGATACAACAGCTTATCTTCGAAATTACAAGAAAAGGCAATATAATTCTTATTTTTCATAAAAAACTTCCCTTTTGAATAATACTTTACATAAAAATTTTACATTATAATTCCATAAAATGCAATTTTAAATAAGATTTTTTTAAAAACTCTTATTTAAAAATAGTCAAAGAAAAAAAATTTATACCTATGATTTAAATAAGGCAATCGGGTAATAGACCCCCGGTTGATATTCACTTATTCTTTTTAAAGGTGGGAAAATATGGGTTTAAATGCCAAAATGACTGTAACGAAAGATTTAAAAATTCATATAGGACAAAAGATTAAATTTTTTAGAAAAAAAATATCTTTGTCGCAGGAACAGCTTGCAGAAATGATTAATATGGAAACAAAAAGCCTTTCAAGGATTGAATCAGGGCATAATTATCCAATGTATGAAAATTTAATTTTGATTTCTTCTGCTCTCGGGGTTGAGCCCTGGCAGTTATATTATATGGAAAATTCAAAAGACACAGATGCAATGAAAAATGAAATAATCTCTGCTCTTGAAGAGGATAAAAGCAAAATTCTTCCTATTTATCAATATTTATTAATGCTGAAATAACTTTATTTTGCGGTTTTGCCTTTAATTCAAGACCGTTAAAGCGTTGCTATTGAATTCAAGTTTCTATGTTTATAAAATTTCTTTAATCTTTTGAATTACAAAATCCTTGGCGCCTTTTTGATCTTCAAATATATCTCTTGAATTATCTGCTGTCTTTTTATAAAATTCTTCATCTGATAGAAGTTTTCTAATCTTGTTTTCAAGCTCGCTTTTTGTTTTTACAACCCAGGCAGCATCTGCTTTAGTTAAAATTGAATAAATGTCTTTAAAGTTTTTAATTGAAGGACCTGAGATAACAGGTTTTGAATAAATTGTTGCTTCAAGCGGGTTGTGACCGCCGGTGTTATTGAAACTGCCCCCAATAAATGCTATATCAACTATTGAATACATTCTTGATAATTCACCAAGAGTGTCTAGAATTATTATGTCATTCTCTCTAAAATCTGCTCCCTTAGACCTAAAGCCGGTTTTAAAACCGCTTATGGAATCAGTGTTTACACCATTGGTTGAAATGCCTTGTGCAGTGCTTGTTTTAATGAGTTCAACAATAGAATCCACTCTATCAAGGTGTCTTGGAGCAATCATAAGTTTAAGGCTTGGAAAATCATTTTTTAAACGACTGAAAACACCTAATATTATTTCATCTTCACCCTTATGTGTGCTTCCTGCAATTAATATCTTTTCATCTCCACGGTTAAAGTTTATAGGCTCCGTATTTTTTTTGATGTCAAATTTTAAATTTTTCATAACCTCTGCTATATCAGAGTTTGCACCAATTTTTATGATTTTTTCCTTGTCCCCTTCGCTTTGGGTGTAAATTCCTGTATAACAGCTAAATATGTATCTGAAAAACCATCCAAAGTATTTATAAGTTTTAAATGAATCATCTGAAATTCTGCCGTTTATTAAAAGAAGGGGGATGTTTTTGCGTTTGGCATAGAATGCAAACATAGGCCAGAGTTCAGTTTCTGCCATAAGTATAATATCAGGATTAATGTTTTTGAAAAAACTTTTAGTGCAAATCGGCAGGTCAAAAGGAAAATATGTGATGCAGTCTGCAATTTCACTATATTTTTTCTTTGCAATATCTTGTCCTGTTTTTGTTCCTGTGGTGATTAAAATTCTGCAGTCTTTAAAAGTTTCACGCGCAAGTTTGATTAAATTTTCAAGAGCAATCACTTCGCCTACAGAAACCCCGTGGAACATAATAATCTTGCCCTGCTTATTATTAAGACATTTTGCAGCTTCTTTATAGTCTCCCGCCTTGGTTAAAAAACCGGCACTTGGTTTTTTGCATACAGCTCTTATTAAAAAATAAACGGGGGTTAAAATAATAAGAGCAAGAATGCTTAATATTTCCAATATGAAAAATATAAGATTTTTTATCATAATCCAAGACTTTCTTTATATTTAATATAATCAAAAAGAGCCTCTCTCCAGGGTCTCATTTCAATACTGTTTTGAAGCACACTGTATTTTGGGCGTTTAGCTTTGCGCGGAAATTCTTCTGTAGTGCAGGGGATTAATTCGGTTTGAATATTTTTAAGTCTAAAGATTTCTTTAGCAAAATCATACCAGGTTGTTTCACCTTCATTTGCAATATGGTAGATTCCAAACGGCTTTCCTATTGTTCTTAAAATGCCCATAGAAAGGTCTACAGTATAGGTTGGGCACCCTGCTTGGTCGTCTACAACTTTTATTTCATTCTGTTTTGTGCTTAAATTTATCATTGTTTCAACAAAATTTTTCCCCGAAAGCCCGTATAGCCAGCTAGTTCTTACTATATAATATTTATCGGTATTATTTTTTACAGCCTCTTCACCTCTTAGTTTTGAAAGCCCGTATTTATTAATTGGGTTTAGGGTATCATCCGGCGTATAAGATGAATTTTTGGTGCCGTCAAAAACATAATCCGTTGAAACATAGACCATAATGGCGCCCAATTCTTTTGAAATCTTTGCAATATTTAATGCCCCTGTTTCATTTATTTTAAAAGCTTTCTCGGGCTCATCTTCCGCTTTATCAACATTGGTATACGCTGCAAGGTGGACAATTATTTGCGGTTTTATCCTTTCAATAACAGCTTTTGCACCTTTATAGTCTGTAACATCTAAATCTTCTCGTCCCATCGGGATTACGTATAAACCGTTATCTTCAAAAACAGGGCATAAATCTTGCCCAAGCATTCCGTTTGCACCTGTTACTAAAACCTTCATTAATACTTCTCCATACGGTTTTTAATGTTATTTATCCACTCAATATTTTTTAAATACCAGTCTATTGTATCACTAATACCGTTTTCAAAGGAATATTTAACCTCAAATCCGAGTTTATTTCTTATTTTATCGTTTGAAATAGCATAACGCCTGTCGTGTCCTAATCTATCTTCCACATATTCTATACAGTTTTCATCTTTGCCCATTTTTTCAAGGATAATTTTTGTTATTTCAATATTTGTTTTCTCATTGTGCCCGCCAATATTGTATATTTCTCCGTCACACCCTTTATGTAAGACTAAATCAATTCCTCTGCAATGGTCTTCTACATAAAGCCAGTCACGCACATTTTGCCCGTCTCCATATACCGGCACTTTTTTATTATCTAAAAGCCTTGTTATAAAGAAAGGAATTAATTTTTCAGGGTATTGATACGGTCCGTAATTATTTGAACATCTTGTAATAAGTGCCGGTAAACCGTATGTTTTAAAATATGCCTGAACAAAAAGGTCTGCACTTGCTTTTGAAGATGAATAAGGACTGTTTGGGGAAATTGGCGTAGTTTCTGTAAAATATCCTTCTTTTATGCTGCCGTATACTTCATCTGTTGAAATTTGTATAAACCGTTCAATTTTTTTTGCTCTTGCACAATTTAAAAGGTTAACAGTGCCGTTTACATTTGTTTGAATAAAAATATCAGGTGATTCAATTGACCTATCTACGTGTGATTCTGCTGCAAAATTTATAATGGCATCACAATTGGATAAAAGGTCTAAAACAAGTTCTTTATCGCAGATATCGCCTTTAACAAATGTGTAATCATTGTTTTTTGAAGCTTTAACCAGATTTTCCAAATTCCCTGCATATGTTAATTTATCAAGGTTTATGATTTTATAATCATATTTTTTTAACATATAATTTATAAAATTGCTGCCTACAAAGCCCGCGCCGCCTGTAACTAAGATTTTCAAAATAAATCCTCCGGTTTAATCTCGGATAATTTTGGTAAAATTTTATCCTTATTGCTCAAAATTGGTTCAAAATCTATGTCCCAATTTATATTTAATTCAGGGTCGTTATAAATAATTCCAAATTCAGAATCTTTATTATATTGCGCTCCTGTAATTTTATAAGAAATTTCAGCCGTATCAGAAAGGGTTAAAAATCCGTGCGCAAAACCTTTTGGAATAAAAAGCGAATGCTTATTTTCTTCATTTAAATTAAATAATAAGTAATTTTTGAATGTTTTTGAATCTTTCCTTAAATCAACTGCACAATCAAGAATTTCTCCTTTTGTACAGGTGATGATTTTACCCTGTGCATATGGTGCGCGCTGAAAATGAAGTCCTCGAATCACGTCTTTAGCTGATTTTGAACAATTTTCCTGAACAAAATCAACATCAATTCCATTGTTTAAAAAATCAGATTTTTTAAAGTTTTCAAAAAAATAGCCGCGCTCATCTTTGAAAACTTGAGGCTCAATAAGCACTAATCCTTCAATATCTGTTCTTTTAAAAATAAACGGCATTTTTACTCCTCTCAATAAAAATTGTATAATATTAGCCTGCTTGACGCAAGGAATAAAAAATATGGTAGTATTAGACTTATGAGTTTAGTTTCAGTCATTATACCTGTTTATAATCTTGAAAAATATATAAAAGGCTGCGTTAAAATGTTTCAAAACCAGACGTATGCTGATTTTGAACTTATTTTTGTAAATGACGGTTCAACGGATAAAAGTCTTGAAATTTTAAAATCATTTGATGACAGCAGGATTAAAATTTTCAATGTTGAAAAATCAAATGCCGGAATGGCAAGAAACTTTGGGTTAAATAAAGCCAATGGAAAGTGGATAATATTTTTTGACGGGGATGATATTTGTAAAAATACATTTTTGGAAAAAATGGTAAAAAAAGCAGAGGAATTTGATACGGATGTTGCCATCTGTGCTTCAAATGAGTACATTGAAAAGAAGCAAAAATTTTCTAACCATAGAGTTTCACACCTTTTAGAAACAATAGATGATTCTTTGCAAAATTGTGCAAAAAACCTGCATGAAATTAAGGACAATACACTTTTAGAACTTGCTGAGCCCTGGAATAAAATTTATAAAAAAGAATTTTTAATTTCAAATGGCATAAAGTTTCCTAATTTACCCAATTCTGAAGATTTACCTTTTGCGTATCAAGTGCTTTTGAATGCTGAAAAAATAAGCTTTGTAAAAGAAATTCTTGTATCACGCCGTATTCGAAAATCATCCATATCATTTTCAGCTGATAAAAATTGGATAAATTATTTTAATGCCTATGTTTTAGCGGATAAAATCGTTTTTGATTATGAATATCTTGATGAAATAAAGGAAGCTTATTTAGATAGGAAATTTAGAACCTATGCGTATTTTTATAAAAAAGTAGGGATTTTAAATAAAATCCCATACCTTTTAAAATTAAATTCAGAAATTAAAAATGCAAATGGCATTCTTAAAACAAATAAATATAATATTCTAAATTATTTATTTTGAAGTTTTGTTGATTTTTAAATTTTCTTTAACCTCAAAACGGTCAAATATTGTACCTTCTTGTTTTTGAACAGACTCATCTTTTGCGGGCTTAATTTCTTCTTTTGCAGGAAGAGACAGCTCTTTGTTTGCAGGTTTTATAATGCTTGATGCCGGAGTATTTGATGATTCCGGGTTAAGTTCAGATGCTTTAATTGGAACTACAGTAACGGGTTTTAATGCAGGAGCAGTAACAGGCACTGCAAGAGGGTTTGCAACAGGTGCAGTAACAGGTTTAACCTCAGTTTCAACCGCACCTTCAGAATTTTGTTTAATTAAAATTTCTTCTTTATTTTTAACATCGCTTATCGGCGCATTTGTTTGTTTACCTTGTTTTACGCTTTCATTTGATTTATCTGCTGCAGGTGTTATCACCTTTTCTTCAATTTTTTCTTTAACCTGGTCAGCAGGAACGGTAATTACAGGCAGTGTAGCATTTGCAGGTTTAACCTCTTTTATGGGCAGTTTTCTTTCAGCAGATGCTATTGAGCATCCTAAAGCAGCAATACATATAATACTTGCCAGTTTAATAAAGTTATTGTTCATATTTCTCCCCTTTCTTTATAAAACAACCTTACTATAAATTCTTTTAAAATCCTGTTGTTTTCATAAAAATTTATGAAATTGTTACAAACTTAATAATTGAGCATGAAAAAACTTAAAACGCTATAATCCTTGTCTGATAATATTTTTAGTCTATTTTTTATAATTTTTATTTGAGTAATTTTACTTTATTGAAAAACTTAATTTTATCTCTACAATAAAAATATAAATTGATTTAAAAAAAATTAGCGCTGAATTTTTAACACTACTTTAATTTGAAATGAGGAGAAATATTCTTATGTCTTTTAATATACCAAATACTTTTACTGCAGGTACAAAGGCAAGAGCAGATAAAGTAAACGAAAATTTTACATCAATTCAAGATGAAATAAACAAACAAACAGAAAACATTAATGCTGTTAAAGAAGATTTAGATTATGTTAAAAAAGAAATTTTGGATGATTTTATAGCTGAAGCTGAAATTATTACAAAAACAAACAAATCAAAATTTTGTATAAATTATGCAAATGTTGCAGATGATGGCAAAACCCCTGATATCTTGAGTTTTGATGAAAGTATCTTAAGTTTTAAAGTAGGAGGGACTTATCCTGTTTTAACCGCAACAAATGCTTACGGTGATTCTGAAACATTTGAATACATTGATAATGTTGATATTACAGGATACGCTGACGGCAATTACAATATATTTTTAACCTTAGAAGGAAACATTGAATTATTAAACACAAAAATAATCAAATCTCCGAAAGCCCCGGTCAATATTGTAATTGATGATGTGTGGCTAATGACTCTTGAACCCTGGGCAGGCTATAAGTTTAATGGTCTTTCCTGGGTTGAGTTTGAAGATATTCCGCTAGGCTCGCTAACAGTATTAAACGGTAAAATCACTGAAGTTTCAAACTACACTTTTAATACCCAATATCTTGATGCTGATTGTAATTTTATAACAAGAAAAGGAAGAGAAAATCTCTCAAGACGTTTTGAATCGGAATGGTTTAATATGACTCCAAAAGGGGTTTATACATTTGAGCATAATTTAAATATTGACCCCCTTCATTATAGAGCCCGCATAGTGTCAAGAATAACGTCAAATTATAGCGAATTTGTGATAGGTGATATTATTGAAACAGTTTATTCAAATTTTGCAGGAAATCAGCAGGATACTGAAGTAGGTCTTGTATTAAAATTTACCAAAAATGCTGTTACAATCGGTGCCGGCAACAGTTCTTTTCATTGCGGAAATGACCTTGGAGTTTATGGTTATAATTATATGCCAAGAACAAGTGTCGAGCATAAAATTATCATTACTGAAGATATAAATTAAATTTTTGGATAACAGAGTCCAAACTGTCTTTAAAAACATTATAAAAACTGTCTTTTAATATGAATTAAACTAAGGAGAAAAATTATGAAAAACAAGATTATAAAGAAGGTGAAAGATTTATTATCACCATTGGCGCTGCCTGCTGTAATATATGCTGAAAATCTTATAGGTAAAGGTTTTGGCGAAACAAAAAAGCAAATTGCAATAGATTTTATTTTAGGAAAACTGCCTCTATTTTTAATACCATTCAAAACCGTTATAAGAAAAGTATTTTCTGAGTTATTTGATTGTATGATTGAAGCTTCTGTTAAAAAGCTGCACTCAATTCAAGAAGATTTGTTTAACAATGTCGTTCATTAGCATAACACCATGCTTAATATCTTAACAAAACGGGCGAGGGAGTGACTCCTTTGTTACCTCCCTCCTTTCTTTAAAACTGGAATTTAAAACAAGAGGAGTAAACAATGAAAAGAATTATAATTCACTGGACGGCAGGAACATATTCGCCAAACAGTGTTGAGCTTGAACATTATCATTATTTAATTGGATTTGAAAAACTTCCAAGCGAAAGAGGTATAATCCATACAGGAAAATGCAAGCCGGAAGATAACCTTTGCTGTACAGACGGCAGTTTTTACGCTGCACATACGGGTGGAGGGAATACAGGTTCAATAGGTGTTGCAATATGTGGAATGCTGGGTTTTCAAGATATAAAACATATAGGAAATTACCCCATTAAACCTATTCAGATGGAAGTCTGTTATGAACTTTGTGCAAAGCTATGCCATCAATACAATATTCCGATTCAAAAAAGTACTGTAATGACCCACTATGAATTTGGAAAGAAAAACCCTATGACAACAAGCAGGGGAAAGGCGGATATTATCTATCTTGCTTCAAATCCGTCGCTGCCATCAAATAAAATCGGGGATTTTATAAGAAATAAAATTCTCTGGTATTTTAAAAAGCAGCAAGAAGAGATTAAAAAGGAAGAGGTAAAAGAGGCAAGAAGATTAAAGGTTTGAAGTTTTGAAACAAAAGAAATAAAACCTCTTTCTTAAGTAAACTCCATACATAATATTCATTCTTCTACCCCGTTAAAAGATTAAAATTCCAATAATTTAACAATCCGTTTTATTGAATTTAATCTCTCTTTAAAATCGGGCGGCATTTTAGATTTATCTACCCTGTCGCCTTTTTTCTTTAAAATACTTTTCTTATGGGTAAAAGTATCAAATGTATATTTGCCGTGGTATTGACCAATTCCTGATAATCCAACCCCGCCGAACGGCAGATTATTATTTGCTAAATGCATCATAGTTTCATTAACACACCCGCCTCCATATGAAAATTTAGTCAAAAATTCACTGATAACAAGGCTGTCATTTGAAAATATATATGCAGCAAGCGGTTTTTCAAGTTTCTTGATGGTTTTTATGATATCAAACGTATTTTCAAAAGTTAAAATCGGTAATATTGGACCAAATATTTCATTTTGCATAGCAAATGATTCAAATGATTTTATATCTAAAAGGGTAGGTTCAACATAAAGCCCGCATTCATCAAATTGCCCGCCGTAAATTAAATTTTCATATTCAATTTCAATTATTTCTTTTAATTTTGCAAATTGTCTTTCATTTATTATTCTGCCAAAATTTTCATTTTCCTGTGGCAAAGGTCCAAGATATTCTTTTATTGAAATTTTTAATTCTTCAATAAAATATTCTTTAATATCTTCATGTACTAATACATAATCCGGTGCGACACATGTTTGTCCGGCGTTTAAAAGTTTTCCCCAAATAATGCTTCTTGCAGCATTTTTAATATTGCAGGTTTTATCAACAACAGCAGGGCTTTTTCCTCCAAGTTCAAGTGTTACAGGGGTTAAATTTTTGCTTGCGGCCTCCATTATTTTTTTACCGGTTTGTATGCTGCCTGTAAAGAATATATGGTCAAATTTTTTGTTTAAAAGTTCAAAGTGAAGAGTGTTTTTTGGGTTTAAAACATAAACATATTCTCTTGCAAAAATACTGTTTATCATTTCCATTAAAATTTTTGTAGTATGGATGGTATCGCTCGATGGTTTTAATATCACGGTATTTCCTGCTGCGATGGCTCCAATCATGGGAACAATTGATAGCTGAAAAGGATAATTGAAAGGCGAAATTATGAGAATATTCCCTAAAGGCTCTTTCATAATGAAGCTTTCAATCCCGCCCTGTACGCCACTTAGATACATAGGGGTTCTGACATTTTCATTTTCTGCCCATTTTTTAACATTTTTGATTGCAAGGTTCAAATCCTCTAAAACAGGGATTATTTCTGTCGTATAGGCTTCAAATTCATTTTTTCTTAAATCTTTATAAAGAGCATCTACGATTTTTTCTTTATAATTTACTATTGCAGATTTTAAAATTCTTAATTTTTCTATACGAAACTCAACATCAAGAGTTCTTCCGTCTTGAAAATAGTTTCTTTGCTCATTTAATATTTCATCTAATTTAATAACCATATAAAAATTTTAAATTGTATGAAATATTTTTCTATTCATCTTGTGGCTTAAATCCACGCGTTATTATAAGCACCGTCATTTATAAATGCGGTTATTAAAAAGCAATAAGTTCGTTAAATATTTTTATTGAAAAACTGTCTGTCATACCGGAAATAAAATCAACAATTGCTGTTTTATAATCGTTTATTTCATTAATATCATAGATAATTTTATTTATAAATTTCTTATTTTCTCTGTAAATAGAATCAGACGCATTTGAATATTTTAAAAGCCAATCCTTAAAGTGCTCGCATAAAAGCGGGTAAAATTTTTCATCATTTTGAAGTTTATAAATTGAATTTGCTCCGTCATAATATTCTAAAAGCTTATTGAAAATTGTATTTATAATAAGGCTTGCATAGTCTTCAAAAGTTCTTAACCTCGGGTGAGAGTATATATTTTGATAATTAAATCTTTTTATTGTTTTCATAATTTCAAAATACTCTTTAGAAAACCGTAAACCAACTTCCGGGTTTGAATTTTTGCATAAATTAATTATAAAAAGATGCACAAGACTTGTTGTATTAATATCTTTTAATTTTTTGTGCCCAAACAGGTTTTGTACAATCTCTTCAAGCTCAAGTTTTTGCTCTTCTTCCAAAATTCTTTTAGAAAGTGCGTCTTCAATATCCCGCCCTAAATATGCAATCTTGTCTGAAATTTTTACAATACACCCTTCATATGTATAACTTTGAAATTGATTGGCTGATTTTATGATTTCTAAATCAATAAATTCATCTCTCGGTTTAAGTGCTTCTTCATCCACCTCTCCGCAATGGCAGATTATGCCGTCTCGAACTGCATATGAAAGATTTAAATTTCTTTCATATCCTTCATAATCAGGCATGGTTTCAATTTTATCAATAAATCTTAAACTGTTTTTTTCATGCCAAAAACTTCTTAAAAGCTCATTATCCTGAACTATTCTGTTTAAAATCTTTTCCCCTGTGTGTCCGAAAGGAGAATGCCCCAAATCATGTCCTACTGCAATTGCTCTGACAAGCCATGGATTTAATCCTAAAAATTCTGCAATAGTTTCAGCCACGGATGACACATGGTTTACATGTTCTATTCTTGTGCAGATATGGTCATTGTTTGTGTTGAAAAACACCTGTGTTTTGTGCTTTAGTCTTCTATAAGCGTTTGAATACAAGATTCTATGATAATCCCGCTCAAACGGGTGCCTTATATCCTCATCTTTCCTGTATAAATCTTCAATACGGCTTGTTGCATTTTGATATTTGGAATGTCCTTTAAACATACCGTAGTCTTTAAAACTTTTTTCTATAGAATGCTTTATTTTAGTCATTTATTGTTGATTTTCCTTATACCATTCAACATTTCTTGTGGCGTACATAACTGCAATAATGGCGAAGAATAAACCAAAACTTCCGGCTAGAAGCGATAATTCTTCCAAATTTATTGTTATGTATAAGTATAAATAAATAACTCCTAAAATACCCCCTATAGCAAGAGGAAATTTTTTGTCTTCTTTATTTGTAAGGACAAAATAAGTATAAAAGGAAATAAGCCCTATTGTCATAATTGCTGCAGTTAAATATGCATAGCTGAAATCAATAAATTCAGATATTGAAAGCAATAAAAGATAAAATACAAGCATTGAAACTCCGATTAGAGAATACTGGAATGGGTGGATATGCTTATTATTTTTATTGATTATTTCATACACAAAAAATGCAAGGAAAGTTAATGCTATAAATAAAAATCCGTATTTTACACATCTTTCTGTCATTCTGTAAACATCAACAGTATTGATAAAGTTTGTTGTGTAGTTTAATGTTCTATACTTATCTTCTACAGCTGAAGCTGCCTCGGGTACCGACCAATAAGTATAATATCCGTCTTTTACCTGTTTATGTTCAACAGGAGAAAAATCCCCTGTATATTCAGGCACCCAGTAATTTGTACTTAAATATGTTTCAGATGTGCCTACAGCATCAAATGTGAGGCTTTTTGTACCCCTTATTGAATATTCAATTTCATAAGGAATTTTTATCTCTCCATCTAAAATAACATTACATTTATATGAGCTGCAATCATTTGCAATTATATTGTTGAATTTTACAACCGGTTTAGAGATAAAACCTCTCGGGTCAGAAACTTTGAATTTAAATTCTGCTTTTGTTCCTTTGGGGGCAGGGTTAATTTTAAATTCACCCTTTTGATTTATTTTTACTGAATATACAGGAACTTCATATATCCCCTTCTTTTTTAATTCAACTTTGGCATTGGCCTTTGTTGTTGTAACAGTTGAATCATAAGTATATGTATTAATATCTTTTTTATCTTTTTCTTTATATTCAAGCTCCCCAACCCCTATGGTTTGAGCCTTGCCCCAGGTTGTTTCAACATTTCTGACTGCTTCATCCCTAAATTTCATTCTATCGTGAATAATATTACTGACACATACAAGTCCTATTGACAATGCTATTAAAAAACCTGCTATAGTATAAATTTTTGCCATTATATTTTTTGGCGCAGCTGTTTTATTTTCCATATTTCCGTACATAAAAGCTCCAAGTATAAATTTTGTTACATAATTGTAACATAAAAACGGATTGAATAAATAAAATAAACGCACGGGAGTTGTTATTCCGTGCGTTAAAACTAGTTAATGGATTAAAGTAAGGAAGTAGGGAAGAAAGGAGGACTAACTATTTTTCTTAATTGACATCTTGATTGCCATCAATTTTTTTCTTGTCTTTTTTATCTTTGTCTTCTTGAGAATCCGGTGCATCAACATTTACATTTGTAAAATCAAATGCTAAGTTTGGTTTTATGCTAAAAGTATTTATAGCAGCTCCGGCATCAAAGTTTGCAATTATTTCATCAAGTTCAACATTTATACTTTTTGCAGCACTGCTTGCTGCAGCGGTTTCATTTACTGTTTTGTCTGCAACAGTATTTTCTTCCAGTTTTCTGTGCCAGATGTCGGCATAATCTTTGGTTTCACCATTTTGAACAAATGTAGCCCCTTCTTGTTTCATTAATTGGTTGCCGTTACCGTCAAAATTATCTTCAAGAGTTGTTTCATTAGTGTTTGCAAGATTAATTTCAGTAATTCCTAAATCTGTTAAGGATTTTGCTTCTGAATTATATCCTTCTGTTTTTAAGCCAAATCCGAAGTTTTCTTCCAGGAATTTTATATCATCGGCATCTAATACCATATCATCGGCATCGTTAATCAGTCCTTTATCTCTGGCAAATGCTTTAAGTGCTTCAAAGCCGTCTTTATAACCGTCTTTTATATTATCGCCGTCAATATCGGTGTTGTCGCCAAAACATTCTGAGCCATCTTCTCCGGATATTCCGTCGCCGTCTTTATCAAACACAAGGACCGCATCTGCTGAGTTATTAATTTTATCTATAACGCCATCGCCGTCAATATCAAATTCTACAATTTCATTTGATGTCTTAACGCCGTCGCCATTTAAGTCAAATGATAGTGGAGAAGATGTAGAATAACATCCTTGAAGCTCTTTAACGTTGTCGCCGCAGAAGTAATAAACCGTTCTGCCATTACCTTCGCTCACTTCTTGGAAATTATTTAAATATCCGCTGCCGGATGGAACAACATCATATCCGTTTCCTGGCTCATAAAGGCGGGCTAATGTTGCACCCTGGCGCCCATTTCCCATATCATAGATATGATAATTACCATCCTTGCCTTCGGCAAAGACATATCTTGGGCTTCCATCTTTTAATTTTTCACCTAAATCTACGCCATATTTTTCTACAAGGGCAAATTCCTTTTCAGGAATCATATTTTTAATGTCATCCTGTGTTTTAATGCTGTCGTTTCCATCAGGAACGATACCGTTTGCAGCGCTTGGGTCTTTTACAACAACCGCTGCTTTTGCATTTTCAAGTTCAGAGAGTTTTGAGTCATATTCTTTTTGTTTTGTAATTTTAGCTGCTTCTTTTGTTTCAATATCTGTTTGGATTGAAGCAATATCGTCATTTAAAGCATTTACTTCACCTTCAAGTGCGCCAACCTTTTGGGCGGCAGCATTTACTACTGTTTGCTGTGCTGCAAATTTATTATTTAATCCGTCTAATGCAGTATTAATGCCTGTTAACTTATTTGTTAATTGAGAAATCTCGCTTGATATACCAACATCAACACCTAATGCCCCGAGCTTTTTCATTAGGTAGGCATTCCAGTCGCCGTCGGTTTCTTTGTTATAATCAGCTTTTGCTCTGTCAACAGTTTCTTTTTGGGTTTGTTCAGCCCTTGCCATTAAAAGATTTTGTTTTTCTGTGATTAATTCTTCTGTTTCTTTTCTTTCTTTTTCTTTTGCTGTGATATTGGCTTTTATTTCATTAAGCTCTGCTTGCTCAGCTTTTAAAACTTCATTTGCTTCTTCAAGCTCCTGCTTTTTTTCTTCAAGTAATTTTTTCTTTTCTTCAAGAGCTGCTTTTTGTGCGGTAATATCATTATCCAGCTTATCAATTTCATTTTTAAGAGCTGTTACTTCTGTGTCAAGTTTTTCAACTTCTTCTCTTGTTTTAACGCTGCCGGTTTTATTGCTGTTATCTGTGCCTGCTGCTGTTTCCTGCGCCTTGTTGTTTTCTTCAAGTTTTTCAATGGTTAAAGAGCCATCCAGCAAACCTTTAAAAACCTCATCTGCGCCGGAAATTTTTGTAATCATTTCAGCATTTAGACCTAAAATGTCTCTTGCTTCATCTGCAAAACCTGCAACTTCATTGTCTTCCGTCCCAAAAAGGTCAAGTAACTTTTGAGCTTCAGCATCATCATTCATTACCGTTTTAAGTGCATTAAGCTGCGCTTCGGTAAAATGTTTGCCGGCTCCGTCAACATTTAATGTCATCTTTTTTTGTATCCTTTCTTGGGTTGATATAGTTAGTTCCTTTATATAAAAATGTTATCGGCTGGCTTTAGTAAAAGCTTTATGATTTGTAAAGCATTGTTAAGAAGAATTATAATATTATTAAAAATACTAAAAAGCGGTATTAAGTAATTTAATACCGCAAAAAATTTAAAGTTTTATTTTAAACTAAAAATGTCTTTTGATTAAACCATCAAAGCCTCTGCCATGACGAGCTTCGTCTTTTGCCATTTCATGAACTGTGTCATGAACTGCATCATAGCCTAATTCTTTAGCTAATTTTGCAAGCTGTAATTTACCGTCGCATGCACCAAATTCAGCGTCAGCTCTTAATTTTAGGTTTTCTAAAGTTGAAGGTGTTACAACTTCGCCCAATAATTCTGCAAATTTTGCAGCATGTTCAGCTTCTTCAAATGCATATCTTTTGTAAGCTTCAGCTACTTCAGGATACCCTTCTCTGTCAGCTTGTCTGCTCATAGCAAGGTACATACCAACTTCTGTGCACTCGCCCATAAAATTAGCCTTTAAACCTTCAACAACTCTTGGGTCTAAACCTTTTGCAACGCCTATTTTATGTTCATCAGCGTATTCTTTATTGCTTCCATCCATTTTATTAAATGTTGTAGCACCGCACATAGGGCATTTATCAGGCTGCTTGTCGCCTTCATAAGTATAACCGCATACTGTACAAACAAATTTTGCCATAATTTTTCTTCCTCTTTTTTCTATACTACTATCTACTGTTTTTCAAACATTTCTTTTCCAACCGCGCAAACAGGACATACATAATCCTCCGGCAGTTCTTCAAAAGGTACATTATTATTTTCTGCCGGGTCGTAAACATACATACAAGCTGTGCAAACGTATTTATCCATTTTCTTCTCCTTTTATTTTGCAATCACTGCATTCCCCGTGGAATACTATTTCATGCGTATCTATTTTAAATCCTGTAGCTTCTTCTGCTTTTTTTACAATATCGGGTGAGATATCAGCTGGTATATCGAAAATTTTTCTACATTTGGTACAAAAAAAGTGATAGTGCATGTGGGTATTGTGGTCATAATGCACTGAACCGTCAAGCCCTTCTATTCTTTTTATTGTACCGTTTTCAGATAATTGGTTTAGGTTTCTGTAAACTGTTGCAATGCCTATTTTTAAATCTTCTTTATCTTCCAATATTTTTTTATGAAGGTATTCGGCACTTGGATGCACAGCATTATCTACTAAAGTTTCAAGTATTTTTTCTCTTTGTTTTGAAAAATTCATCCTATAAAACTTATCTCAATACCATAAACTGATAACAATTATTATTTTATCCGTAAAAGCTTTCATTGTCAACTATATAATTATAATTTTAAAATAAACTTCATGAATGATAGTAAATTAAATTGATTGCGTTATGATGAAAACGCAATTGCACATTTAAATTTATATAAAATAAGAATACAAGCAGAAAATTTCAATAAAACATTTCAGCCAACGAAAGGAGGTTAAAATGTTAGTTGAAATTAATGAGAAAGAACTAATACTATTATTAGCATTAGTTCTCTTGCTTAAATCCATATTCTAGTATGGTACGAGCTTGGGTGCTCTCATCACCCTTGCTTGTATTCTTATTCTATATATATTTTAAATCATTTTATCCATTTTACAAGAGTGTTGTTTTATTTTTATTTACAGAATTTAAATAAAATCGGAAATTAAAATATTTTCTTTAAAAAATCATTAACTATCCTTAATTTATCAATATCGTTTTTGATAAATTTCATTTTTTCATTTATTGATTTAATTAATTCTTTTTCGCTATATTCTTCACAAAAATTGAATAATTCCGCAGGACCAAGTTCTAATTCGTTAGCAATTTTTTCAATTGTTTTAAACTCGGTAAAACCAGCTCCTGTTTCAATGCGGGATAACGTTCTTTGACTGATGTCAATTCTTTCTGCAAATTTTTCTTGAGAAAAACCTTTAATTTTTCTCAGTTTCGCTATGCGAGAACCCAATAAAGCTCTAAAATCCCTGTTTTTTAACATTAGTCTTTTCTTTCAATACTTTTTAATACTAATGTTTATTTTTTATAAAAATAAGGAATTTTATTATCTTTATATAGATAATAAATGTCTTGACAATGAAAAATAAATTGTTATAATCTAGATATAGACAGTAATATAATTTTAAACACTATTATAAATAGTTTAATTCAGCGCGGGCGTATTTACCCGCCCGTTTTCTTAAGATATGTATCGCCCGGATATAAGCAGTTTTTTTAAGTTTCACCCTTTTTATTGACCTTAATGCGGCGCAGTTTCATCATAGTTTTGCGCCGCATCTCTATTTTTATAAATAAATAATCAAAAATCGCAGGTTTTTTATGTTTACATTTTGTTAATCCTGTAAAAATTATTATAATTTAATTATGCCTGTTGATATTTCCTATGATTATATTGCCTTATATAAAACAATAGATGAGATGCTGCCTTATAAACAGTATAATAGTGGTGCAAGGGTTGAAGATAATTCTCTTTATCAAAATAAAAAAGTAAATACAAATCCTGTTTTGAGACTGGAATACGATATTTTAAATAAAGACGGGTTTGGTTTAAAAAGAGGATTTTATGAAATTCGTCCAGATTCTGATTATACATATTTGATGTTTATCCAATCAGGAAAAATTAAAGCCAAAATTCCTGTAATTAAAAATGAAAGAATTTCAGAATATGGCAATGATTATGAATGGCCTGATAAGAAAAAACGCGGAAAAAACTCTCCAAATTCAAATCCTGCAAGGATTACAGAAGAAAATACGGTTGTCTCTCCTGAAAAAATTATCCCCAAATTAACCGATAAAGAAAAAAGAAGACGAGAAAGGCAGTTTAAAAAAGGAATTGACCCTATTGAATATATTCACAGTACCGTGAATATGGAATATGATAAAGAAATTCAATCATATGTAGTCATTTGGGAAAAATATAACACCAGAATTATTGGTGTACTTAAGATAAAGTGATTATCCACTAAAAAGATGATTTTGTTTACATTAAGTTATGTTAATTTCAATATGTCACATAGTGAGATATATAAGTTTAAAGAGGATATAAAGATGGAAAAGATTTCCCCCCTTAGGGCTAGCTTAAAAGCCTTTGAACAATTTAAGGCTCAAAGAGCACAAAAAAGACAAGAATCACAGAATCCTAATGCTACAAATCCTTTTGGGCTGACATTCAAGGGTTCAATGATAAAAATGGATGTTTTTGAATCACAAGCTTCTAAGGTGCAAAAAACAGAAGAAAATAACGGATTTAAAGAAAACTTCCAAAAAGCGGGGAAACTTGCTGCAAGTGCTTGGGTTTCAACTATTAACAGATTAAACTCAATGAAGCAATCAATGATTTCTTTTGGTAACAGAATTAAAGAAAGTACAATGAATACCTGGGATAAATTAAATAAAACAGAAATTAATTTTACAGGATTGTTCAGAGATTCTGTTTCAAGTCTTCAAAAACGCCCTGTTATGGAGCTTGAGGCTATGTTGAGTGAAGAATTGCAAACTATATAAAATTATTTTTAAGGAGCTGTTATGTCATTAAAAAAAGTTAGTAATATTATTGAAGCACTAGGCAGACATGAAGATGTTGATTCTATCAGAGTTCTTCGTGACCTTGGTACAAACCATGAGTCTGATGAGATAAGAGAACTTACTGCACGTGCCTTAATTAAGAAAAATTCAAAAGAATCATTGGAAGTGGTTATTAAAAATAAAGGCAAAGGCATAAATGACCTTTCTGCCCGAGTTGCAATGACTGCAATTAATGAACTTCTTGCGCTTAAAGAAAAAGAATGTGCCATTGAAATTTTAGAAGAAACACTAAATTCAGAAGGTGAACAAGATGTACAGGATACTGCACGCTCAGTTAAAGCATTAATGTCTTTTAGCGCATAAAAGACTATTTTATATAATATAGAAATACCTCCTGAATAGGAGGTATTTTATTATAAACGCGAAGTTTATATAATATAAAAATGTCTCCTGAATAGGAGGTATTTTATTATGCAAAAATTGCTTCTTAAAAAAAAATTATCTGTTCTTTTTTAAACTCAATATATTGCCGATAATCTCGTGTACAATTAAAAGCTGTGCTTTATCTGCCATTTTTAGTAAATCATTAATGCTTTGAATTACATCTTCATCGGTTTTAACATCTCGTTTTATAAACAATTTCCAAATTTCTACATTCAGGGCTTTTGCAATCTTATCTAATAAAGCAGTGCTCGGTGAATTGCTGCCTATTTCTATATGACTTATTGTTGATAAATCACAGTCTGCTCTTTCTGCCAATTCTGCTTGTGTTAAGTTTTGCAAAGTACGCAGATATTTAATTCTGCTCCCTATAATTTTATTTAATTTTCCAGACATAGTCAATATTATGACCCTATTTACAGCTTAATTAAATGCAATATATTACAATAAAATTGCAAAATATACCAATAAAATGCTATTATATTTCACTTGGGCGTACTAATATAGAGTATATAAATAACACAAACGTACGTTTTCTGCTTTTTATCGGCTTATTCTAACAAAGGCAGATGCAAACAAAATTTATAAAGGACAGTTTTTACCCGCTATTTTTATAATAGCGGGCTTTTATTATATTATTTTGAATTTATGTATTTTTTGCTATCATTATTTTATAAGAAAATTACGGAGTTTACTTTTATGAGAAAAATAATTTTATATCTGGCTGTCCTTTGTATATTTTTTGCTCCTGTGCAATCTTTTGCTGCAGATTTGCCTGAAAACCAAGACACTGTTATACAGGTGAAAAATCCTAATTTTGAAAATGCAAAGATGCAAATTATTGAAGAATTAAATCTTTCTAAGGGGCAGCAAAAAAAAGCTGAAAAGATTTATGCAAAAGCAAAAGAAAAAATTGTTGTTTTGAATAATAAAATAAATGAAAAACAACAGGAAGCCCGTGCAATTAAGCTTTCAAGAATAGATACAAGAACTCAGCTTGAAAGATTAATAAAAATAAATAATGAAGTTGATATTCTCTATCAGACCAGAGATAAAATTCATAACGGTGCTATGAGAAAATTTGATAATATTTTAAATAAAAACCAAAAAAAAATATGGAATGATATAAAGCTTCAAGGCGCACGCTTTTTCCCTGATATTGAAAGTATGATTTAATAAAATTAATTCCCCTTTACCTTTTTATAAAGGGGAATTTTATTTAATAGGATATTTAATTTTCTTTAAATTTATCTTTATTGAGATATTTAATAACTTTTGCAGGATTTCCGACAACTACCGCATTATCCGGTACATCCTTGGTTACAACAGAACAAGCACCTACTATTGCATTTTCTCCAACGGTTACCCCGGGTAAAATTGTTACATTTGCCCCAATCCATACATTTTTCTTTATATGAACAGGTTTACAGGTGAGAATGGGTCTATCGTAAAAGTCGTGGTTGTTTGTTAAAATTGTACAATTTATTGCAACAAGAGTATTGTCTTCAATTGTTAAACCGCCTGCCGACATACATTTAAATCCGTTCATTAAAACGATGTTTTTACCAAGCTTTACGGTATTTCCAAGTAAAGTAAATACAGGAGGATTTATTACCGTTGTTTTATCTACGCCGTTTGAAAATAATTCTTCAATTAATTCCCTGTTTTCAGGGCTTCCGGGCATTGTGCCGTTTATTTTAAAACAAAGTTCAGCTGCTCTTTTTATTTCTTTTTCCCGTGCCTCATTAGGGATTCTTAAATCAATTCTAAATTCTTCCATTAGTTTGTCTCTATATCTTTTTATTATCCATAAAATTATTTTAAAATTTTACAATGTGGAGCTAACTCCAAGTCAAGTTATTTTTTTATGGTTTTTGCTTGCGAAATCCTGTGCTTAATAAAATAAATAGGTGATATTATTCATGCAGGTATTATATTCTAAGCTGAAAACATATTTGTTTGATTCATATATTTTTTTGTAATAGAATAATGATGGAATTATTTTTGCAAAAATTCTGCAAAATAATAAAGAGGTAAAAATGTTATTAGAATTTAAAGCTGAAAACTATCGTTTATTTAGAGACGGATTCCAATTTTCAATGATACCTGACTATGCCAAAAAAGATTTAAACTACAGTTTGCTTAGTAGCCATATAAGTAATAAAGAATATTATGGTCTTTGTTCTTCAGTAGTTTATGGTCCTAATGCTGCAGGGAAATCTAGTATTATTGAGGCATTAGATACTTTTAAATCAATAGTTAGAAATGGACATGTAAATAATTCCCAGCAACCACAGAATTGGTCAATTGCGCCAAATCCTGCTGCGTTTAGATTTGACTTAATACCAAATAACCAATCTAAAGAAACAAAATCAGTTTGTTTTTGTATTAAATTTACAACGGATATATTTCTTGTGAACTATAAATTAGAACTTGATTTTGGTAGATTTCTGGATCAAAATTATCAACATAAAATATTAAAAGAAGAATTGTATATTAATGAAGATTTAATATTTTCACGCGATTGCAATATTAAAATTGCTGATATTTTAATTCTTAAAAAATATAAAAATTACATAGATATTGAAAATATAGAAACAGGAAAAATTATTGCTCAAAAGAATCTTAAATTAGATGAACTATTTTTGACAAATGGTTTTAAAAGCATTATCGCGCCGAAACTTGCCGAGGCTGTTATAAATTGGTTTGAAGATAAGCTACATATAATATACCATGCACAAAATTTTCACATCATGCCTGTTGTTGATAATAGAAGAGTTATTAACCTGCCTCCATACATAAAAGACATAGCTAAATCAATAGGCTTGGCTTCAAATAATATAGTATATTTTAAAGAAAATGAACAGCTTCCTCCTGCATTATATTCGGTATTTGAAAATCTTAATAATATCGGAGTAATTGCAGAAGCTATAGAATCTTACGGAACATTGCGCCTAATTAATTTATTACTACCTTTAATGCAAACTTTTATAGATGGTATGACATTAGTTGTAGACGAATTTGATTGTTCTCTTCACCCTATGGTGGTAATGAGTATAATTGGTTTATTTCATAATCCTGATATTAATAAAAACAATGCTCAATTAATCTTTAATACGCATAACCCTATTTTTCTGAGTAAAGACCTATTCAGAAGAGATGAAATAAAGTTTGTAGATAGAGGTGAAGACCAAATTAGCGAACTTTATTCTCTGGCAGATTTCCCAACATCTGGCAAGGGTTCTGTGAGAAATACAACTGAATATATGAAGAATTATTTTGTAAGCCGCTATGGTGCAATAAAAGATATAGATTTTGCACCAATATTTGAAAAAATTATGAAAGAGAGTAAAAAATTTCAGGAAAATATTAAAGATGGAAAATTGCAATAAACGTAAACCAAATATAAAGTTCGTGTGTGCCGTGGAAGGCAATACGGAAGCGTTGTATATAAAATGGCTTGCGGATGTAATTAATAAAATGCAAGAAGCAGATTACAGATGCTCAATACCGGAACCAAAACTTGGCTTAAATTTATCAAAAGCAAGACGAAATATTTCAACTGGTGATTATTATTTCGCTATTGCAGATAGGGAAACATATAATGATGAAAATAAATTTAAGATGTTAATAGAAAAACTAAAACCCTCAGAAGGAGAGCGTGACATAACTTTTGAATTTGGTTATTCTAATATCTCATTTGAACTTTGGTTACTTTTACATAAAATGGATTTTGCAATTCCGCTGGCTAAACAATCTTCTTATCTGGAATATATAAATAAGGTTTTTGGTACATCGTTTGAAACACTTGAAAAATATAAAAGTGAAGCAAATTTTCAAAAAATATTATCAAAGCTTACAATCGTTGATGTTAAAAGTGCCATTAAACGTGCAGAGAAAATTCAAGAAAAGAATGTTATAAACGGGTTTCAGTTACAAAAATATTGTGGAGTTGAATATTTTAACGAAAATCCATCTTTGTCTCTTCACAAGATAATTGAAAAAATATTAAATGAATGTTTGGGCTGATTATAATTTGGCTGTTAAATACATACGTGCAAAAGCTTTATATGGATAAAGCCCCCCTTAGAACTTAACCTCTAAAAGGGGCTTTTATTAAACCTATCCGCGAGAGGATTCGAACCTCCGACATTCACCTTAGGAGGGTGACGTTCTATCCTGCTGAACTACGCGGACATATTGTTATGATTATCCAGTAGCAGCAGTCTAGAGCGTCACTGTGTGACATATCCTTTTTAGCAAGCTTAACGCTCACTAAGTCCTGCTGAACTACGCGGACACATATTATTTAATTATCAAATTTATCTTGCAGTCTAGAATATCACCAAGGTGACATTATATTGTTGACGGGTAAACCCATCAAGCCCTGCTGAACTACGCGGACATATTATTGAAATTTGTAGCTCTTGACTTGAATTATACCAACTTCAAACATTTAAATCAATCAAAGGATAATATAAAACTGATTAATTTAAAAGCTGCTTAAAACCTTTTAACATATAGATTATGAATATAAAATCTATGTCTCCTTGTAAAATTAATGGTATAACTGAAAATGGCGAAGAAAAAATCTTTACCGTGGATGATTTTTTGGGAAAAACTACAGTACTTTATTTTTACCCAAATGATGGCACCCCGGGGTGCACGATTCAGGCTGGCGATTTTAGGGATAATATGAAATATTTAAAACAAAAAGCAGCGGTTGCAGGAGTAAATCGTGATTCAATTCAAAGTCATAAAAAATTTATGAAAAACGAGGAATTAAATTTTATCCTGTTATCAGACCCTGATAAAAAACTTATAGATTTTTTTGGAGTTTGGGGTGAAAAACCGGCTTATGGTATGGGTTTTATGGGCATAATAAGGTCAACTTTTATAATAAACCCTGATGGTGAAATTGTAAAATCCTGGTTTAATGTAAATGTTGAAGGGCATGTGGAAGAAGTCTTAAAAACTCTTGAGAATGCTTAACATACAGCTTATTCTATGGGTTTCATTTCTATAATTTCACCCGTCATAAGGTTCATCTTGAAATAATATTTATTGCCGGTATAAAAAATATTGCCTTCCATTGTCTTATTTTTTTTATTGTATTGAACATTCTCAAATGAAGCATCAAGCATCATCTGTTTAAGGACGTTATTTACCTCTTTTGTACCGTTATTTATTTTTCGTTGAGTAATATTTTCTAAAAGCAGTTCTTTGTCGTCAATTCTGCCAGAAATAGCACCATTATCAGGGTTTATATATAATTTTACAATAGAGCCTTGATAAGACACATCGCAGTCATAAATTATTGTACCGTTTTTTGGAATTTGTGAAAATGATACAACTTCAGCCTCAGGAAAACGTTTTTGTAATGCTTTATTAATTTCAACTTTTATTTTTTGGGTATCAAGAAGATTTTTTCCTCCTATACCTACATTTTGGGTCATATTATTTTGAATATTATTTAATTTTTGAGCATTGCTTAATAAAGCGTTTTGCTCAGGTTCATTTGCAAAACAAGCTGATACAAAAAATATAGAAATTAAAATCGTTAAGATGTACTTCATTGTTTAATGCTTCTTTTCTTCTGTAGTAAAATCTCCGGAAACTTTAAAAGTACCCCAAACAAGCACTGCGCAAAAATAAATTATTGATATGTAAAATATAATTTCGCGTAATTCCATATCTATTTCCTTTTTATAATTGTATCTATTTTCTTATTAATTTTATGTATTGAAACAATTGTTCTGGATATAAAAAATGCACCTATTATAATAAATAAGCAATTTGCATATACAAACGGTTCCTGTGCAAGCCAGATTACACCGCCTGCTGTAGCTATCAAAAGCATAACAAGCTGGTTTCTTATTGCAAGCAGGTTCTGAAATTCTCTATCTTCCATAAGAATTATTATACCATTATTCTTCAACAACGGTAAGGTTTTTTAGGATGATTTGTTTTTTCGCGGAATCATAATCAATTTCAACCATTGTATTTTTAAGATTTTCCATATCGGCATTCATAAGCTCTAAAAGAGTAGGGGGTATAATGATACCATAACTTGAGCCGATTTTTACTAATTTCTTTTTCATTCCCTAATTATAAATTATATTATTATAATAATTTTATTTGTTAAATTATTTTATTTATAGTATATTTTAATATAATAAAAATATACTATAAATAAAGAGGTCATATGCCAAAACAAAATACTCCTAAAAATCCTGATATTATGAAGTTTAGAGAAAAATTTCTCGATATAAAGCAGCGCGTGACTAAAATTGAATCTATAAATAAACTGCTTACAGCTTATGCAGATGAATATTCCCCTGAAGCATCCATAATTGCCTCACTTATTGATAACGAACTTGAGGAAATATTTAACATGCTGGAAGTATGAATATTGCGGGATTAATTTTTTATTGTTATAATTAGTTCAGGAGACAAAAATGGAATCTTTTTTGGAAATTTTAAAAGAAATCAATATTACGCAAATTATTATCATATTTACGGGTATGTGGTTTTTCTACAATCGTTTGGACAATAAAATTGACAGGGTTGAAAATCGTTTAGCTGACAGAATTGATAAAGTTGAAAATTCCTTAAACGAAAGAATTGACAGGGTTGAAAATAGTTTAAACGAAAGAATTGATAAGGTTGAAAGGAAACTTGAACTTATTCAGGATAAGTTAATGACAAGAATCGACAATCTGTATAATCTTTTTGCCGGCTTTCTTTGTAACAAAAAGGATGACAGTGATAAAGCTGCATAGTTAATAATTTATAAATAATCAAAAAGCTCCGTCAGAATAAAACGGAGCTTTTTTAAATCCTTGTAAACCTTGAAAATATTAAAAATACTCCCTAAATATCTTCATAGAGCAATAATCTCCGCACATTGTGCAGGGTTTTTCTTCTTCAAAATTCATATTATCAAATTTGCTTGGGTCAAGCGATAGTTCTTTTTGAAGTTTCCAATCAAGGTCTTTTCTTGCAATTGACATCTTCCTGTCTCTTTCAATTGCTTTTTTATTACCTCTTGCAACATCTGCTGCATGTGCTGCAATTTTAGATGCCATAATTCCTTCGCGTACTTCTTCAACATCAGGAAGCCCAAGGTGCTCTGCAGGTGTTACATAGCATAAAAAATCTGCTCCGTTTAAAGCGGCTAAAGTACCGCCAATGGCTGAAGTTATATGGTCATACCCCGGTGCAATATCTGTTACTAAAGGTCCAAGCACGTATAATGGTGCATTATCTGTTAATTGTTTAATGGTTTGAATCATAGATGGGATAAGGTTTAAAGGCACATGCCCGGGACCCTCTACCATAGCCTGCACCCCTTTTGCCTTAGCCCTTTTCACAAGTTCGCCAAGCACAATGGTTTCAGCCACCTGTGCTCTGTCTCCGGCATCTGCTCCGCACCCGGGGCGAAGCCCGTCGCCAAGTGAAAGCACGACATCATATTTTTTTGCAATCTCTAAAAGTTCATCATAATATTCATACAATGGGTTCTCTTTCCCTGTAGCCTTTATCCAGCAGGCAAGCATAGCACCGCCTCTTGAAACAATGCCTGTAACCCTTTTTTGTTTTTCTAATTGGTCAATTACAAATTTTGTAACCCCGCAGTGCACGGTAATAAAATCAACCCCGTCTTTGCACTGTTTTTCGATGTCTGAAAACAATTTTTCTTTGCTTAATTTTGCAATATTTTTATATTCATCAAGCGCTTCTTTACCTGCCTGATACATAGGTACTGTGCCGATTGGAAGTTTTGTAGAAGCTATTATTTGTTTTCTAACTTCATCAATTCCTTTTCCTGTAGATAAATCCATCAAAACATCAGCGCCTGTTTCTTCAATGACTTTAACTTTTTTAAGTTCATTTTCCAAACCTGATTTTTCATTTGAAGTTCCGATATTAGCATTAATTTTAACGCTTAAACCTGCCCCAACCCCTACAGGAGTTGAATCTTTTCTTTGATTATTTTTTAAAATAACAATGCTGCCTTCTTTAACACCGTCACGCACAAATTCAGGACTAACTCCTTCAGCTTCTGCAACAGTGCGCATTTCATCTGTTATAATACCCTCATTTGCGCTCATTATCTGGGTTTTAACATCAGTTATCATAGCTTTATCCTTTCAAATCATTGATTTTTTTAATTTCATCTTTGTTTAATTTATGGATTTTTCCTAAAAATTTTGCTGCAAAATAAGTTTTTGCATAAGCTTGAATACTCTCCAGATGGTAAAACACTTCTTTTAAGGTTTTTCCGCCTGCAACAAGCCCGTGGTTTTGCATTAAAACTGCATTATGACCATTGCTAAAATACCCTGAAACCTCCTGTGCAAGCTCCATTGAGCTTGGAAGAGCATATTTTGCAGAAGGTACTGTGCCAAAATTATATATAAATTCAGGCAGTATAGGTTCATTCATTTCTTTATGACATACTGCAAAAGAAGTTGTATAAGGGCAATGGATATGAATTACAGCCTTAATATCCGGTCTTTTTTTATAAATTTCAAGATGCATTAATTTTTCACTTGAAGGTTTTATGCCGTTCAATAAATCGCCGTTAATATTTAGTTCAGAAACATCTTCATTCCCCATATCCCCAAGGCAAACACCTGAGCGTGACATAAAAATAATATCTTCTTCAAACCTTGAAATATTTCCGCTTGTTGCAGGTGTCATTCTTGCACTGTATGCGCGTCTTGCCCAATAATTTATATCCTTTAATATATCCTCTTTAATCAATTTTACCCCTGAAATTCATCTGATAAAATAATTTTAACATGAACCTTTTAAAACTATTTTCTTGTATTAAAAATATGTCTGTGGTTAAATATCTTTAGCGCTTGAAAACTTTTGAAGCGACTCTAAATTAAAGGATGTGAACCCTAATTACCACAGAAATTAAAGACACCGGCTCTTATCTTAACCCTAAAAATATCAAATTAGCAGTACATGCAGGGTTTTGCTACGGCGTTAAAAGGGCGGTTGAAACCACAAAAAAATTAAAACATCAAAATCCTGATAAAGAAATTTATGTATTAGGGGAATTGATTCATAATTCTCAGGTAATAAACGAGCTTAAAGAACTCGGGATTAAAACAGTAGATGAACTTCCTGAACTTTGCGGTGAAAAAAACGGTGCAATTTGTGTTATAAGAAGCCATGGCGCAGGATATGATGTTTTTGAAGATATTAAAAATAAAGGGTATGAACTTGTTGATTTAACCTGCCCTGACGTTAAAAAGGTTCAGGATAGAGCGGTTCAGCTGGCTAAAGAAGATTATTTTGTAATAATTTTAGGAAAAGAAGAACATCCTGAAGTTATTGCAATTAGAGCTGATGCGCAGAAATTTGCAAAAAATAAAGAAAGAGTTTATGTTGCAAAAAATCTTGATGCCTTGAAAGAAATTGAATCTGCACTCAAAAAAGAGCAAAAGATAGGAATAGTAATTCAGACAACTCAAAGGATTGAATATCTAAAAGAAGTTTTAGATTATTTAGCGCCCATTTCAAAGGAATTAAGAGTCATAAATACAATCTGCGCTTCAACTTCCTTAAGGCAGAACGAAGCTAAAAATTTAGCCAAAGAATCAGATTTAATGGTGGTGGTAGGGTCCAAAAAAAGTGCCAATACTACGCACTTAGCTGAAATATTAACGCCAATTTGCAGCACAATTCATATCGAATGTGATAAAGAACTTGATAATTATGCAGATTTAATCAAAAATTCCAAAAACATAGGAATAACAGCTGGTGCCTCAACACCTGATTACATTATAAATAAAGTAATAGTGGGCATTAAGGAAATATAAACTGCGCCCGGGTTAAAACACCACGCCAAATGAGACAATAAGAAATACAAACGAAAGGAAACATATAAAATGACACAAAAAGAAATGATGAGCACAGAAGAATTTGAAAAAATGCTTCAAGACTCATACACTTACAAATTAAATGTGGCAGACGTTGTTAAAGGCGTTGCTGTAAAAAAAGAAAAAGACGGATATTTGGTTGATATCGGTGCTAAAACAGAAGCTTTTCTTCCTATTAAAGAAGTTATCAATTTCCCTGAACAAAACCCGGATGAATTAATTAAACTTTGGGAAGTTAAAGAATTTTATGTTATGAAAGATGAAGAAGACGATGAAGTTGCTATGCTTTCATTAAAGAAATTATCTTGTGCACAAGCTTGGCAAAGGCTTTCTGAGCTTAAATCAGGCAATGAAAATGTTATGGCAAAAGTTGTTTCTTCTGTCAAAGGCGGTTTAATTGCTGAAATTGAAGGACTACGCGGTTTTATACCATCTTCTCAACTAAGAACAGGTTCACCTCTTGATACTCAAATCGGCCAAGAGATTGAAGTTAAAATCTTGGAAGCTGACCCGAAAAGAAATAAACTTATCCTATCTCAAAGACAAGTTTACACTCAACAAAGAGAATTGGTTGCAGATGAAGTTATCTCAAGACTTGCAGTTGACCAGATTGTTGAAGGTGAAATTGTTAGAATCGCAGACTTTGGCGCATTTGTTGACATTGATGGTATTGATGGTCTTCTTCCAATTTCTGAAATCAGCTGGGAAAGAATTAAACACCCATCCGATGTTGTAACCTTAGGTCAAAAAATCCAGGTTAAAGTTATTAAAATTGACGAAGAACTTAAAAGAATCAGCTTATCTCTTAAAAGAATGGGTGCAAATCCTTGGGATGAAATCGTTGATAAATTAAAAGAAGGCGATATTATTGAAGGTACAATCAATAAAATCACATCTTTTGGTGCATTTATTAATATTTATCCTGGTGTTGAAGCACTGCTTCCATCATCAGAAATCTCTGAAGAATTTGTAAATGTTCAAAATATGTTCTCTTTAGGTGATAAAGTTGAAGTTTTAATTAAAAAATTCACTCCTCAAGAGCACAGAATCGGTCTTTCAATTAAAGACATCAAAGCTGCAAGAGAAGCTCAAGCTGCTGAAAGTGCAGAATAATTAAATTAATTTTAATATCACTAAAACACCGCTTGTCTTTATAGGCGGTGTTTTTTAATTTGGTATATTTGCTGTAAAAATACCTAAGAATTAGGTAAATCAAGGAAAATATAGTAAAATTAGCCCGTAGGGCTTAGCACTAGCTAACAATCCGTCACACACGTATTTTGAAGAAAACGGACGGAAAGGAGGCAAAACGCTATGGTAAATCAAATAATAATGCTATTACTGGCTTTTGCGATTGCAGTAATAGCATCAAAATTGTAAAACCGTAGGGTGTGAAGAAAAGTCTTTAAGCCTAGCTATACCTTAAAGGCTTTCGCCCTACAATTTAATTATTTACCATGAGATTGCTTTTGTCAATACATAATGCGTTTTTTGTCAATAAGTTATTTGTTTTTGTAAACTAAATCTTTACTTTTCAAATCGTTTGATTTAAATTTTTAAGCAATGAAAAAATGGTTTTTAATAGGTTATGAAATTTGTAATTCAAAGAGTAAAAAGCGCAAGCGTTTCTATTGATGAAAATATCTATTCTTCAATAGATAAAGGGCTTTTAGTATTTTTTTGTGCTGAAAAAGGGGATGAATCAGGGCTGGAATTGGGCGGTAAAAAATTGGATTTGAGCAATACTCTTACGTGGTTTGCAGAAAAGATTTTAAAGCTTAGAATTTTTGAAGATGAAAATGGAAAAATGAACCGTTCTGTTTCTGATATAAATGGTGAAATCCTTGTAGTGAGTCAATTTACGCTTGCTGCAAACTGTAAAAAAGGCACGCGTCCAAGCTTTGATTCAGCAATGGAGCCCCTAAGCGCCAAAAAAGCTTATGAGGATTTCGTTTTACAATTACGAAAAGCAGCAGATAATGGTGAAGTAAAATCCATTCAAACAGGTGTTTTTGCAGCTGATATGAAAATTTCTCTAATAAATGACGGTCCTGTTACAATTCTATTGTAGTAGATAAAAATTTCATATAAATTTACACACGTTATTATATACAACCATCAAAAATTAGTGTAGAATTATAAAAAGTATGCTAGAAAAATTTACTCAAAAAGCAATAGATATTGTGCAAAATGCGCAGATTCAAGCAGGAAATCTAGGTTCTGATAAAGTTTATTCAGAGCATATTTTGCTTGCTTTAGCTTTGAATAATAAGGGTGTTGAGGCAAAATTAATCGGTGCTGAAAAAATTGAAAAAAGCATTCTGGTTGAACTTACAAATCAAAAAATCTTATCAAAGCAAAAACCTAGAAAGCGTGAATATATCTCGTTTTCAGCTAGTGCTAAAAGTATTTTGGAAAAATCTGTTGAAATTGCAAAAGAATACAACAATGTCCTTATAATGCCTGCTCACATTGCCTTGGCTATATTTTTCTCCAAAAATTCCGGCGCATATGAAATTTTAAGAGAATTTGATATTGATGAAGAAAAAATTGTAAGCAATTTATGTCGCCTGATTGAGAAAAATTCTGCAAAGACCTACTATAAGCACCCTGAAAGACAGGAAACACAAAGCCAGGCGCTTAATAATATTGATAGTTTACTGGATGAATATTCTGTATCAAATCTCCTAAAAACCGCACAGTCAAAGCTTTCTACGATGGGCTATGAAATTTTGGGAACAGAGCAGATAGTTGAATCGATTTTGGATAATTCTGATAATTCTATCACGAAAATCCTGGAAAGCTATGGTATATCTAAAGAAGCCTTTGATGGCGAATTAAAAAATTTTTCTGACAGAAATGAAGAATATGGCGAAAGAAAAATTATTTTTACCCCAAATGCCTTCAGGGCAATGCTTTTAAGCCTTGATACGGCGCGAGAAATGGGTTCTGTTGAAATTCGTCCCGAGCATATAGTTTTAGGGATTTTGAGGTCTAAAACAGGGATTGCCTATAAGATTTTTGACAAATTATCAAGTCATACGCTGAATTTTGAAGAAGCACTTATAAAAGATATAAATTCTTCATCCAATGTGCCTGAAACCCTTGCTATCCTTCGTTTTGCTAAAACAGAAACGGCAAATTTTAATAAAAAAACCGTTGGTACTGAGATGATTTTATTAGGCATTTTAAATCAGCCAAATATTGCTTATGATGTATTAAAAAAGCTTGGTATAGGCTTAAAAGATGCGCGGCGCGAGGTGGAAAGCCTTGTAGGATATGGTGTTGAAGAGAATAGTAATGGTTTTGAGTATTCGCTTCGAGCAAAGAAAATGCTTGATATAGCTTACTGTGCAGCTAAAAAACACGGTAAAACAAAAATTGTATCAGAACATTTGCTTTATGCGATTACAAAACAGCCGGATTGTCTTGCTATGAAGGTGCTGGAGAACCTTGGAACAGATGTTTTGGAAATAAAACAAGGCATTTTGCAAGAATTAAACTTTGGAATTAAAAATATTGAGTTTTAATTCTGTAATAGTTGAATTGCAATCTTTGAAAAATAACGCAAAATCCTTGATATAATTAGTTATAAGGGCATTAGTTTTCAAAAAAGCAGTTTGAAATCAACGTTTGCAATGTTTTTTATTTATTATATTCTGTTATATCAAGGGTTAGAAGGTTTTTAGGGTGCCTGAAGAGTCATCTAAAGTTTTGATTCCTGCCTTTGTAAACTCAACAGTATACAGTGTTTCGCCGCCTGTAGTTTCGCTTTTAAGGATATGACCCACGCCAAATTGTTGATGGAAGACTCTTGTGCCCTCGCGCAAAGTTTTATATAAAGGAGCAGACTGAGTTTGAGGCGTTTTAGCTCTTTCCTTGCATTTTGCTATAATATCTTTTAAATTTACGTCTGTTTTAGCTGTAAATTCAGATGCGGAGCTGGTTTTAGCCTGATTATCAGATTTTTGTCCTTGTGCGTTAGAAAATGATGCCCCTGATTTTTCAGAAACTTCATTTTTTTGTTTTTTGACAACAAAATTTTTAGCCTCTGTCCTTTGTACCTCTTGCTTTTTAGGCTCATTTGACGTGGAAGATTCACTGTTTTTCGATTTCTTGATTCTTGCGATGCTTGAAAGTAAAGACCCGCCTCTATTTGACGTGGTTGCAGCTCCGCTATCTTTTGCCTGATAAGAACTTTCACGATTTTGTCTATCATCGTAAGCGGATTTTTTCTTAAAATCGCCGTTGAAACGGCTGTAATCCTTATTATCATTGTCTTTTGATAACTTAGAACCGCCCCAGCCATTGTTATAATCGGTTTTTACATAATTTTCATCTGCCTGAATAAGATTAGAGGGGATTTCCTCAATAAATCTTGACGGCGGGAAAAATTTGATATCTCCCCAAACACGTCTTCTTTGAGCCCAGGTAAGGAAAAGCCGGTCTTTAGCGCGCGTAATTCCAACATACATAAGTCTTCGCTCTTCTTCAATTTCCTGAGAGTTTTCAAATTGCCCGATTGAACGCGAGCTTGGAAACATTCCTTCTTCTAAACCAGATAAAAATACGATTGGAAACTCTAAACCTTTTGCAGCATGAAGTGTCATTAGTGTTACGGATTTGTCATTATCTTTAACTTCATCAACATCGGATGCAAGCGCTACCTGAGTCAGGAAATTTCCCAGTGCCCCAAGGTCTTCCGCCTCATCTTCAAAATACATTCCCTCTTCATCAAGCTCAAATTCGCGCACCACGTTTATAAATTCCTGCAAGTTTTCAAGCCTGGACTGGTTTTCAACCGTATCTTCCGCTTTTAATTCGGCTATATAGCCTGAATATTCAAGAACATGGCTTACAAATTCTGAAAGCGAGAATGAATTTTGTTTTGCAACAAGATTGTTTATAATATCCCGAAAACCCGTTAATAGCGCCTTATGACGGGAGGTAAAATCTTCGTAATTATCAATATCGTTTAAAATGTCGAAAATGCTTAAATCCTTGCTGTCAGCTAAATCTGCCAGTTTTTTTACCGTAGTGTCGCCAATACCGCGCTTCGGCACATTGATAATGCGTCTCAAACTCTGATTATCATTGACATTGTAGATTAATTTTAAATATGCTACGATATCCTTAATTTCTTTTCTCTCATAAAATCTTAAGCCCCCAACAATCTTGTAAGGCAAGGAATTTGACATTAAAGCTTCCTCAATTCCTCTGGATTGCGCGTTTGTACGGTATAAAACCGCCATATCCTCATAAGGCACACCCTGATTGAATAATTGCCTGATTTTTTTTGCTATATAAAGGCTTTCTTCATAATCTGAATCCGCCTCATAGGTTGAAATTAGCTCGCCTTCGCCTTTTGTAGAGTATAAGTTTTTGTCTAATCTTTCTGAATTATTGACTATCACTGCATTTGCGGCGTTTAAAATATTTCCCGTTGAGCGGTAATTTTTTTCCAATTTTATAAGTTTTGAATCGGGATAATCCTTTTGAAACCCAAGTATAATCTTGTAATCAGCCCCTCTCCAGCTATAGATGGATTGGTCGACATCACCTACTGCACATAAGCTTGTACCTTGTGTTTTAGCCTTTTTGTCGTTGTACAACATGCGAATTAACTTATATTGAGCCTTGTTTGTGTCTTGAAACTCATCTGTCAGAATGTGTTTAAACCTTCTTGCATAATTTTCCCTAACCAATTCATTTTCAGCCAAAAGATTAACGCAAAGCATGAGCATATCGTCAAAATCCAGAGCATTATTGATTGCAAGCTGTTTTTCGTATTCATAATAAACTTCTGAAATTTTCTCGGTTTTATAATCACGTGCAGTGGAGGCAAAGGCGTAAGCATCCTGCAGCTTGTTTTTTGCATTTGAAATTATTGATTTTATGAGTTTTACTTCATAAATTTTTTCATCTAAATTAAACTTTTTTATGGCATTTTTAATAATGGTTTTTGTATCTGTATCATCGTATATAACGTAGTTATTGCCCCATTTTCTGCCGTCTTTTGTCTGATATTTATCAAGGTCGCGCCTTAAAATTCGCCCTGCAATGCTGTGAAAAGTGCCAACCCACATTTTTTTAACGGTCTCTTCGCCAAGATACCCTGAAAGCCTTGCGCCCATTTCTTTTGCAGCTTTATTTGTAAATGTAACGGCTAAAATTTCAAACGGGTTAACCCCATTGTGTACCAAATTTGCTATTCTTGAGGTCAAAACCTTTGTTTTACCAGAACCTGCGCCCGCTAAAACCAATATTGCTCCGTTTTGCTCGCAAACGGCATGGGATTGCTCCTCGTTTAAACCTTTTAAAAAAGCCAATTCCTGCATTGCTGTTATAATTCCCCGTCTAATACTGAATTTAAAATTATAAAAAAATAGTCAAAATTAAAAAAATATGCTATTATTATAATACAAAAAAATATTAAGGAAAATTTGATGAGCGAAAACAACAACGAACAGCCCTTGCAGCCTTCGATTATGGTACCTTTAGACGATTTAGATAAAGTATCGGATGATGATATTGATAAAGTTGATACTCTGGCTCAAGAACTTGCTACAATTAGGCAGTCCGCAAAAAGAATAGCTATTATCGGTTCAAGAAATCTGGCTATCACTCATCAACAAATTATTGAAACTTTAACAACTTCCCTTGTCATGCAGGGAAATACAATAATAACATCAGGCGGTTCTTCAGGTACAAATGCTGCCGCTATAAGAGGCGCTATGAAGGCGAATCCTGAAAAATTAAAAGTAATTTTACCCCAAACAATCGGGCAGCAGCCTTCAGATGTGCAAGACCAATTAATTGGTGTACCTAATATTATTGAACATCCTGATAGAGCTATGATGACCCTAACTGATGCTTCACGCATTTGCAACCGTGAAATTATAGATGAATGCCAGCAATTAATCTGCTTTTTATCGCACACTTCAAATACCTTGCATAAAGCAGTTGATTTTGCGGAAGAATCTCATAAAGTAGTAACAGTATTTTATTTGGATTAATATTATTATTTTATAAAACGGCTATTTTGCTTTGAAATATTTTTATTCCTAGCCCTTTAGGGTATATTTTCCTTTAAATTGTGGCAATAAAAATTGTTTTTAGTATAATAAAGCTATTAAAGGATTTTATTAGAGGTTTATTTTTATGAGCGAAAATGCCGCAAATATAAATGAAGGTGTTATAACCCAGATTATAGGACCTGTTATTGACGTTGAATTTAAAAGCGGGGCGCTGCCTGAAATTTATGATGCGCTTGAAATTGAAAACGGCGAAAGTAAGACCGTTGTTGAAGTGCAGCAGCTTTTGGGGCAAAATACTGTAAGAACTGTTGCTATGAGTTCAACCGACGGACTTAAAAGAGGCATGAAAGTCATAAATACAAATGAACCCATTAAAATGCCTGTCGGTAAAGAAATTTTAGGAAGAATCTTAAATGTTTTAGGCGAACCTGTTGATAATATGGGCGATGTGAATGCAGCTGAATACCTGCCTATCCACAGACCTTCTCCTGAATTAACCGAGCAAAATACAAAGGTTGAAATACTGGAAACAGGAATTAAAGCTATCGACCTTTTAATGCCATATCAAAAAGGCGGTAAAATCGGTCTTTTTGGCGGTGCAGGTGTCGGCAAGACGGTTTTAATTATGGAGTTAATTCATAATATTGCCCAGGAACATAACGGGGTTTCAGTATTTGGCGGTGTCGGCGAAAGAACCCGTGAAGGAAACGACCTTTATAATGAAATGAAAGAATCCGGCGTTTTAGATAAGGTGGCACTTGTATACGGACAGATGAATGAACCGCCCGGAGCTCGTATGAGAGTTGGGCTTTCGACATTAACCTGTGCTGAATATTTCCGTGATACAGCAAAGCAAGACGTACTTTTATTTATTGATAATATATTCAGATTCGTTCAGGCGGGTTCTGAGGTTTCTGCGCTTTTAGGCAGAATGCCATCTGCTGTTGGTTATCAGCCTACTTTATCACAAGAAGTTGGTGAATTACAGGAAAGAATAACTTCAACTAAAGATGGCTCAATTACATCCGTTCAGGCGGTTTATGTTCCGGCAGATGACCTTACTGACCCTGCTCCTGCAACGACTTTTACCCACCTTGATGCAAGTACTGTTTTATCAAGAAATATTGCATCATTAGGTTTATATCCTGCCTGTGACCCGCTTGAATCCAATTCACGCGCGCTTGACCCGAATATTGTAGGCGAAGAACACTATAATGTTGCAAAAAGAGTTCTTGAAATTCTGCAGAAATATAAAGATTTACAGGATATCATCGCAATTTTAGGTATGGATGAACTTTCTGAAGAAGATAAATTAACAGTAAACCGCGCCCGTAAAATTCAGAAATTCCTATCTCAGCCTTTCTTTGTAGCGGAGCAATTCTCAGGTACAAAAGGAAAATATGTAAAACTTGAAGATTCAATTAAAGGCTTTAGAGAAATTATTGAAGGAAAATACGATGATGTGCCCGAGCAAGCCTTCTATATGACAGGAACTATTGAAGATGTGCTTGAAAAGGCAAAGGTTTGCGCTTAAGGTATTGAGTTTATAATTAAATTTAAACTGTGCAGGCTTAAAATCTTTAAATATAACTAAACCCTTGTAAATTAAAGGAAAATATGAGCAAAGATAAGATAAATCTAAAAATAATCACCCAGCAAAAAGTTGTGTATGATGCTGAAGTTGCAGCTTTTTATACTACAGCGGAAGATGGTATGATTGGAATTTTGCCAAATCACCTTCCTTTGATTTGCCCTCTTAAAGTCGGGATTACAAAAGTTGTTGCCGATAAAAATGATAAAGAACCCATATTTTTTACAACAATTGGCGGCATTTTGCAATTTAAAGATAATGTAGCCGTTATTCTGACTGATTTAGCAGAAAAAGGTACAGATATTGACGAAACAAGGGCAAAAGAAGCTTATGAAAGAGCAAAAGCAAAACTTGCAGCACATGCTGAAAAAACTGAAATTTTAAGAGCTCAATTTGCTCTATCCAAAGCAATTGCAAGAATTACTGCTGCAAAAAGAGGCAGATAAAAAGTGCACCAGCGGCTTTTAATTATTTTTAATCAGGGTTTGGAATTTTTAAAAAAATATTGGTATTTTATAGTTATTGGATTGATTTTTGCCTTTGCCTTGTCATTTAGGCTTGAAACATATCTTTTTAACAGGCAGTTATGGTATGATGAAGCCGCTCTTGCTTCAAATTTTTTTGAACACAGTGGATTTTTTTGGGTTTTTAAACATTTGAACCATTGTCAAATGGCACCGCCGTTATTTTTGGCTTGTGTTAAATTTTTAATTTCTGTTTTTGGGAAAAGCGATATTGTATTTAGATTTTTACCGTTTTTAAGTTCAATTTTATCTGTTTTTGTATTTTATAAACTGTCAAAAACCTTTTTAAAATCTAAAGCTGTGATAATCCTTGCTAATTTTTTGTTTGCTGTAAATTTCTCATTAATTTTTTACGGTTCTGAATTTAAACAGTATTCAAGCGATGTTTTAATTTTTATGCTTGTTCTCCTCTGGCTTTCAAAACAAAACTTAGAAAACATAACATATAAAAAGGTTTTAGCTTATAATTTTTTATTTACACTTTTCTTTCTTATTTCGCAGCCAACAATTTTTCTATTATTTGGTTTTTTAATTTTCAACATCATAAAAAATTATAAAAATTCTAAAATTTATCTTATACCGATTTTACCCCTTATTATTGTTTTAACCTATAAAATTTCCATGCCGCAAGAGCTTGTTATGGGTATGAAACAATATTGGCAATTTGCTTTTATTTCAAATGATACTTTTTTAAATATAATTAAAGAAAATTTAAATTTTTTCTTTCTTCATATAAAATGCCTAAAGTTTTTGTCTCCTTTTATTTTTATAGGTTTTATAATCTTTATCTTTAAAAATAAAACAAATATTGCAAGAATACTTTTGTTTTCTTTACTTGGCGCTCTTTTTGCAAATATTTTGCATATTTACCCCCTTGTCCAAAGGCTTATTTTATTTACTTTTCCTTTTATTATTATATTTATTTCATATTGTATTGATTTTAAAATACTATCTAAGAAATTTAATAATATTATTTTAATAACCATAGTATTTTTTGTGCTTTTGTTTTTATGTCTTTTTCAAGCCAAGGCAATTTGTAAGGACAGAACAAATATGACTTTTGGTCTTATTAGTGCGCGCAATATAGCCCTAATTCTAAAAGATAATTTTGATAATAAAAAAGATATCTTACTTGTGCCTTCTTCTAATAGGATATATTATAATTTCTATGCAAATATTTTAGGACTTAATATAGGTAAAGGCAGTATTGTTGAATTTGAAGAAGCTGCAGCACTTAATAAAACTTTAAATACAATTAATAAAAATAAAGATTATTGGATTTTTCTTACAAGTTGTTTTTCAACTAAATCAATTGAGCCTTATGTTAAAAAAGAGCTTAAAACCAATAAAGATTTACTCGTTATCTATAAAATAGAATTTACTTCCCTAAAAAATTACCCTTCATATCTTTATAAGATAATGTTTATAAAATAATATTTATTTAATAAACATGGGTTTTAATGATAAGAGCTACCTAAAACACTCTGTTGCGACGTTTTTAAATACATCATCCTGAGTGTAATCTTCCCAGTCTTTGAATTTGCCTTTCATTTCAAAGTTATAATAGCCCTTAATATTGCTTTCTTGAACATTAAAGGTTGTAACCTCAAGGTCTTTTACTTTAGTGCCGTTTAAAATACTTACATTGCTGTTTTTGCCTATGCTGGTATCTTTCATAGGGTGAATAAACATTCTGCCCGGTGCAATAGGTGTTTTAACCTGGTTTTGCGGAAGCGTAAGTGTAACATTTGGTGTTGTGCTTGCCATCTGTTGAATTTTATTTTGTTCCTTCTGAAGATTTGCTTTGCGCTCAGCCTCTTTTTTTGCAGTTACACGCTTATTGTGCATAGGAAGCAATATTCCAAGTGTAACAATTGAAAAGCCAAGGCTTGCAAGTTCGCATATTCCTCTGTATTTTGTAGCTTTTGCACTGTTTGCAACTTCATCAAAAGATTTAACCTTAACATTTTTAACCCAGTTGCCAAATTTTCTAAATATAGAGGCATCTTGAGTAGTTTCTTTTGTATGGTTTAAAAGTTTTACACTCTTATCTAATTTTTCAATTAAAGTGGCTGTTGCTTTTGAAGCGTAATCTCCAAGGAAATAAAGTCCTGAAAATGATGCTATATCTCTTACTGTGGATTCTCTGAGTTCGTTTGGGTCTTCTGCGGCAAGCATGCGGGATGCAAAAGTACCTGTTGCAATCCATCTGCACTGGTCAATGGTTGGAAACATTCCTTTAAATTGGAACATTTCTAAAGATGGTTTTTTCATCATTGATAAAAGTGCTAAACCAACCATTGATGCTACGCAAACAGGTTTAGTCTTGCTTAGTTTTTTCTGTTCTTCAGGGGTTAAGACTCTGTTTTCATCTTTTTCGAAATCTTTATAAATAGGTGCGCCTGTTTTTTTGTATTTATGACGTGTAATGGCCCTGTTTATATATTGCATTGACATTGCAAGCGGAAGCACAATGGCTAAGCCCATCATACTCTTTGTGTTAACCATTTTTTTGGCATTTTGTGCAAATTTATCAAGGTTATTTTTAACAGCATCATGGCTGAATGTTCTGCCTAAGTCTACCTGGTCTCTCAATAAATCAGCAAGATTTGAACCAAAAATTCTGCCTTGGCTTTTAATTGCAGACTGAGATTCACTTGTTCTAGTCTTTAAGGCGTTATTAATTGAGCCATCTTTAAATCTTAGGGTTTCAACGGCTTCTGTTTCTTTTGCAAGATTAGTTATAGCTTTTTTAATTGCATTTTTAGTATCTTTTTTACTCATAGAAGGATTTGAAATTGCCTCAGCTAAAGCTTCGATTGCTTCCTTACCCTTTGCTGAATTTAATTTATCGGCATAGCTTATCCATTCTTTGCCGTTTAATCCTTCAAGATTTTCCAGAGTCTGTCTTACAAAGTTTCTGGCAGTTTCTTTGGAATCACTTGTTCCCTGTTGTAATACATCTTTATAAACATCTTTTAATGTGTCAATTGTCTCAGAGTTTGCCCAGGATGAAGATATATTAATGCCCTTAAAATCCTTCATATAGTGCCCGTTTATTAGTTTTGCGGCACCCAGAACAAAGAAGCTCGGCATTAAGCAGTTTACAATTAAACCGGAAAATTCTCTTCTTGCGGTTTCAAAACCGGCTGCAGGTCCCAGGCTCAGAAAATCAAAAATACTTCTTGGGGCATTTGTTGCAACGGTATCAGTGAATGCAACACCTATCATTGGCTTATCGTTAAAAGTTTTTAATACACGAACAGCTCCGTCAAGTGCTCCGGTAAAATTCGGGTTTCCTTTTTGATATTGAGTATTCTTCTCTATTCCGATGTTATTAATTGATACAGGTGTCATTAAAATCCTTAGTTAAAATATTTTTCAGGCTTGTTTTGTTTGACAATCCATATAAACCATCTAAATATAAAAAATTGCCATGCTTCATCAAACAGATTAATCTAACTGTTACATACGTAATATTACATAAAACATAAATTTATTTCAAGCATTTAGCTGTATTCTTAATCTAATCTTTATACTATAAATATAGAAAGGAATACTTAGAATGTATTGATGATTTTTATATTACCCAATCAGGTAATACTCAAAATTTTATTTTAGTATATCCTTAAAATGTCACTAAATACAGAGAGGAATATGAAATGACGACAACAGAAGCTGGAGCTGATCTCCTGTACAAAAATTTCGGTCTTAAAACTGCAGACCTTGATAAACTATCCACAAAACAAATTGAATTATTGGAAATTCAAAATAAGCTTTGTTTTTACAGAAAAAGAACAAAAAATATTTTTGTAAAAATGATTTATGCCAGTGCATTTTGCCTGATAAAAATCATCACCTTTTTTGAAATGAACAAAATATCTTAACTGTCTTTTGGATTTCTAAAGATTTTTAAAATTTAAAAAAGAAATTGTTTAGCTTAATTTGAAAATAGTAAATAAAGGTAATGCGCCTTTAAAAATAATATGATAAAATGAAATTACCCTGTGATAGGTTGTAATTTTGTTCCTACATTTTTAATTAAAAGGGAGAGAATTGCTCTTTATTAAAAGATAATTGAAGTATACCTTGGGCTATGCCTTTCAAGGAAACGGATTTATCGAGGCGCTCACCCACCTTGCTTATAAGGCAGGGTAACAAAATTTGCCTGTTGCGGGGTTTTATTATTTTAAATTTGTTTCAATCTTTAATTATTATGTTGAAGTATGCTAAATATGCTCTTGGATTAAACATTGTCTGATTTAATATTGCAAATCCAAGACACAGTGCACCACAGGCAGCATGATACCTGCCAAGGAACAACAGCGCACAGAAAAGGCAATAGAAGCTGGGCAAAGACCGCCATTGCACGGACCTGTCAGCCTTAGTATGCCTTCTACCAGGTAAGGGGCATAATACTGCAAGTTACTACTGGAGCCTGACCATATGTGATACGGGTGACACCGACCGCTATACCCGCCGATGCAGCCGCTCTCAAGTCTGGCACAATAGGCAGCGCCGTAAGAAGAACTCGCACCTATGTCGCACAGCTGTAAACCGTCTGCACTCCAGACGTGCTCTGGGTGCTCAAACCCAGGACACAGCGCACACCGTGGGCGCTAAATACAGGGCTGGTAGGGTGATAACCAATCTTGCCTGAATCCAAATAAGCATGAACAGGAATACCGCCAGTACTCATGGTACCGAGCCATAAACAGTACGAGTAGCAGCTGTTATCTCCGGCGCCCTGGCAGCCGCCAGCCAACCCTCTGCACCAAGTAGTACCGTAAGAAGAACTGCTTCCGTCGCACAGCTGCAGTGGATAAATGTGTCAAATCCAGGACACAGCGCACAGAATAAGAGTAAATAGCGGAGGTATCCGTACCTTTTGCGGTATATAAAATGCCTCCATTTAGCCATGCATGCTCGTAATTACCGTTGCTTCTAACAGTACTTGACCATAAAACACGCGGGTTACAATACCCATACATAGAGCCCTGGCAGCCGCCATCAAAACGTGGATAGCACTGTGCAGCGCCATACTTAGAACTCTCATTCCAGTCACATAGCTGCAAACCGTCTGCATCTTGGATTCTATTTTGCTAAAACACGAATCAAATCCAGGACACAGCGCACAGAAAAGGCGTAAGGAAGCACGCACTTACCATACATACCCGTACCGCAGGAATTGGCGCCATAAGCCAGAGAACCGCCATTTAAGCCATGACCTCCATAGTATATACCTATCTCTGAACCTGACCACAGCCAGTTCGGGTAGCAATTGTTAGCTTCGTTGTTACCCGTAGCAGCGCCCTGGCAGCCGCCACCCAGCCATCTGCACTGTGCAGCGCCGTAAGAGGAACTCGTGCCTATGCTGCAGCTGATTTACGCCCTAAATGGTGTCAAACCCAGGACACAGCGCACAGAGTAATTCTCGGGCAAAGAGCGGATATACTCGCCAAACAAACCATTATTCAAATAATACGCATAGTGAGACGACTCTGTACCTGGTGCCAATGTACCTGACCATATATGGGACGGAACACAGTAGTTACCATAACCTCCCTGGCAGCCGCCGCCCAGACTTCTACACTGTGCAGCGCCGTAAGAGGAACTTACAAAGTAGTCGCACAGCTGCAAACCGTCTGCATTCAGATGCGCTTTAGGTACTCAAACCCAGGACACAGCGCACAGAAAGAGCATAAGGCAGTGTACACTTGCCGTACATACCTGCGCTGCAAGTGCCGGAAGCGTAGCCCAATACACCTCCGTATAAGCGGTAACCCTGATGATAGATGTCTGTCTTAGATACCGTCCATACAATGTGCGGGTAGCAGTTGTTAACATCCGAGTTACCCGTAGCAGCGCCCTGGCAGCCGCCGCTATACCCCCTGCACTGTGCAGCACCGTAGCTGGAACTCGGCTGATAGTCGCACAGCTGCAAACCGTCTGCAGTATTCAAATCCAGGACACAGCGCACAGAAAAGGCATGGGTATACAGATAAGGCTCACCCACCGGAGCACGCCAATTACCACTATTCAGATAAGCTCGAATATAACTGTCGGAGCCTGAAGGCATACTGGACCATACCGTGTCCGGGTTGCAGTTGTTATTTGCAGAGCCCTGGCAGCCGCCATCATACCGCGGGTAGCACTGCGCAGCGCCGTACTTAGAACTCTCCAGCCCCTCGCATAGCTGTAAACCGTCTGCACACAATCAGAATACAATTCAAATCCAGGACACAGCGCACAGAAAAAGGATATGTAAGAGCGCACTTACCATACTTACCGGTATTTCCGCAAGTATTCTCATTGTAGCCGAAATAGCCCCCATTTAATTGGTAAATCTGATAATATGAACCAACCTGAGAGCTTGACCACACGTGGTTTGCGTGGCAGTTACCAAAGATAGAGCCCTGGCAGCCGCCGCCATAATCGCCGCATCGTGCAGCGCCGTACTTAGAACTCTCACCCCAATCGCACAGCTGCAAACCGTCTGCAGTAGTCAAATCCAGGACACAGCGCACAGAAAAGGCATAGGTAGGAACACGGGTGTTCTCATTGAAAGAACCATTGTTCAGACCGCGCCAGTAATAAACTCCGCCGCTTCCTGACCTGCCAGACCAAACGTCGAACGGGTAGCAATTTGGGTATCCATTGTCACCGGTAGAGCCCTGGCAGCCACCACCCAAGTTGAGACACTGTGCAGCGCCGTACTTAGAACTCTCCCAGGCGTCGCAGAGCTGCAAACCGTCTGCACACAATCAGAATACAATTCAAATCCAGGACACAGCGCACAGAACTTGCGTTGGTAGAGGTGTGACCGGCATCTCCATTCCACTCAAAGAACTTGCCCCCGTTGAGCTCTGGTGACCAGTGGTGGGTACTGTCTACCTGCTTAGACGACCAAACAATGTACGGGTAGCAGTTAGTATTGTTCGAGCCCTGGCAGCCGCCAGCCAGTTTCTGACACTGTGCAGCACCGTAAGTAGAACTCGCATTGTAGTCGCACAGCTGCAAACGTCTGCAGGTATTAAATCCAAAGACACAGCATACCGCAACTCAGGGTGATAGGGGTGAGGTCTCACCCTGTGCCCGCCTGCCCTACAGGTGGCAGGATACCTGGCGAGGAGCAAGCAGCGCACAGAAAAGGTATAAGTCCTTATATAGGCATTAATACGCAACGTACCACTGACCAGTTGAGCGAGCTTATAGTTATTCCCTGAGTCAAAAGTGCCAGACCATAAGTCATACGGGTGGCAGCTGGTACCATACGAGCCCTGGCAGCCTCCGGTAAACCAATAACACTGCGCAGTACCATACTTAGAACTCTCATAGGCATCACACAGCTGCAAGCCGTCTGCAGTAGTCAAATCCAGGACACAGCGCACAGAGTCAGCCTGAGTATACGGACTGGTGTCGTAGTTCCAAGTCCCTGAACCCAAGTTGCGGGTATAGCGCTCAGAACCGCCATTATATATGTCACTTGACCATAACTCGTTCGGGTAGCAGTTGGTAGCCCAATTAGTACCGTAAGCAGCGCCCTGGCAGCCGCCATCATACCGCGGGTAACACTGTGCAGCGCCGTACTTAGAACTCTCCCATTTGTCGCAAAGCTGCAAACAAGTCTGTATCCTAAAATCTTTCTTTGTTTTTCTAGTAAAACATAAGTCGAATCCAGGACACAGCGCACAGAATAAGCATGAGTAAATGCTGTGTCGGCTCCATTCAATGTGTTGAGAGTACCATTGTTCAGCCAAGCGTGCTCGTAGTTACCCGTGCTTCTAAGGTTATACAGCCATAAGGTGTTTGGGCGGCAATGAGTGTCACTTGCGCCCTGGCAGCCGCCATTCAGATTCGCGCACCGTGCAGCGCCGTACTTAGAACTCTCCCAGTTGTCACACAGCTGCAAACCGTCTGTATCTTGGAATTTTCTTTTGTAAAAGCATGGGTCAAATCCAGGACACAGCGCACACCAAATGCATATATGATATGCCTGACGTTCATGTTCTCAAAAGACCCGTTGCCCAGCTCTCTGTTAGTATAATAGTCTGTGCTGGAAAGGCTTGATGACCATAGACCGTACGGGTAGCAGTTGTTACCGTTCGCGCCCTGGCAGCCGCCAGCCAATTCTCTGCACTGTGCAGCACCGTACTTGGAACTCTCCCAGTAGTCGCAGAGCTGCAAGCTGTATTTAACCGGACTTGTTTAGTTTATAAACATAGGCTAAATCCAGGACACAGCGCACAGAATAAGCAATGGTAAGATGAGTGCCTGAGCCGCGAGCTGTGTAAAGAACACCATGGTCCAGCCAAGCGTGCTCGTAGTTATCTGCACTTCTCAATGTGCTGGCCCAAAAAGCATCCGGGACGCAGCTGTTATTGCTTGCGCCCTGGCAGCCGCCACTGTAGCCTTGGCACTGTACAGCACCGTACTTGGAACTCTCGTACTTCTCGCAGAGCTGCTAAAATTTGCAGAAATGCTGCGTTTAGATATCTAATATGGTTTGCTGCATTTTGTTTTCAATGTACACTGTGTCTAAAAATAAAAAGCAGTATATTATTTGGTTTGGCAAAATAAACGCTGTCAAACGGCATTTACAAACAATATTTTTAAAAAGCAATGTTTGTAACATTTTTCCGTCTAAAAAGGCTTTAAAACTTTTAAAACGGCTCTGCTTAGACGATTTGATATCTTCATCTATTAAAACCCGTAAGCCTTAATACTCTTGAAGTATATTATTTTTTAATAATACGAATTTTTAGCTTTTTTGGCAAAAATATTAAGTTTTCTTTTTTATGCTAAAATATGGGCTATGAGGATAAATAAATACATAGCTCAATCTGGTATAGCTTCCCGTAGAAAGGCCGATGAACTTATTGAACAAGGAAGAGTTCAGGTAAACGGCACCACTGTTACTATGCTTGGTTTTGAAATAAGGCGCAAAGATAAAGTAACTGTTGACGGCAAGCTTATAAAGGGGCAAAATTTTGAATACTACAGATTTTATAAACCCGCAGGCTATATTACAACCTCATCGGATGAAAAGGGCAGAAAAACAATTTATGATATTTTACCTCAAAATATGCACTCAATGAAACCTGTAGGTCGCCTTGATAAGGATTCTTCCGGCTTAATAATTTTAACAAATGACGGTGATTTAATTTATGAATTAACTCATCCTTCAATTAAGGTTTCAAAAGTGTACAGGGTTACGGTTGACTCTAAAATTACAAATGCTGAGCTTGAAACGCTTGCAGGCGGTATTGAGATAGAAAAAGGAAAAATTGCCTATGCCGATGTAGCTGTCTTAGAAAGCTCAAATTCTAAAACCTTGCTTGAAATGACCCTATATCAGGGAATGAACCGTCAAATAAGGAGGATGATAGAATTTTTAGGGCACAATGTGGTTTCCTTAAAAAGAATCCGCCATGCAACAATTGATGTTGAAGGTTTAAAAAAAGGACAGTTTAAGCCGCTAAAACCTAAACAAATAAGAGAATTAAGAACATATTTGGATAAAATTGTAAACAGTAAGGAAGAAAAAGATGCTTGATATTAAATTAATCAGAGAAAATCCTGAAAAAATTAACGAATTATTAAAAAGAAGAAACCCGAACCTTTCAATAAACGAGGTTTTGGAGATTGATAATGAAAGAAGAAAAATCCAATTCCAAACAGATGAACTTCGTGCCAAAAGAAAAACTATGTCTCAAAGCATCGGTGAACTTAAAAAAGCAGGTAAAACCGCTGATGAAAACGGTAAATCAACAGATGAACTTCAAGCAGAAGTAAAGGTTATGGCAGATGATATCAAGGCTCTTGAAGAAAAGCAGGCTGAACTTGATAACAAACAAAGAGATTTTCTTTTATGCACACCGAATACTCCGGATGAAAATATCGCTATAGGTACTGATGAGACATTTAATATTGTAAAAAAAGTGGTAGGCGAACCTACAAGAAAAGATTTTGAACTTAAACCCCACTGGGAATTAGGTGAAAAATTAGGACTTTTGGATTTTGAGCGCGGTGTAAAGCTTGCACACACAAGATTTAGCCTCTATAGAGGAAAAGGTGCAGCCTTAGAACGTGCCATTATAAACTTTTTCTTGGAAGTGCACACACAGGAACACGGCTATGAAGAGATTTTACCTCCTGTGCTTGTAAATTCTGCAGCTATGACAGGAACCGGGCAATTACCTAAATTTAAAGAGGATATGTTTAAATGTGTGGATGAAGATTTATATTTAATCCCAACTGCAGAAGTACCTGTTACAAATATTTATCAAAATGAAATTTTGAGTGAAGATGACCTTCCAAAATATATGACAGCATATACCCCATGTTTCAGACGTGAGGCAGGCTCAGCAGGAAAAGACACAAGAGGTTTAATCCGTTTGCACCAATTTAATAAAGTGGAACTTGTGAAATTAACCACTCCTGAAACAAGCGAAGAAGAGCATGAAAAACTTACAAGAAACGCAGAACGTGTACTTGAACTTTTAAATCTGCCGTTTAGAAGAGTTGAGCTTTGCACGGGTGATATCGGCTTTTCGGCTAAAAAATGCTATGACTTAGAAGTTTGGCTGCCATCTTATGATAATTATAAAGAGATTTCAAGCTGTTCAAACTTTGGCGATTTTCAGGCAAGACGCGCTAATATTAAATATAGAAGCAAAACTACAGGAAAACCTGAATTTGTACACACATTAAACGGTTCAGGGCTCGCTGTGGGCAGAACTTTTGCTGCGATTTTAGAAAATTTCCAAACAGAAGACGGGCATATAATTATCCCTGAAGTGCTCAGAAAATACACAGGATTCGATATTATATAAAAATCTTATTTTAAAAGATAATTATTTAAGGCTCCTAATTTAATTGAGGAGCCTTAAAGTTTTGTTAAAATTGAAAAATATAATTTATATGTTATATTAATAATATAGGGGGAAGCCCCAACCAAGTATCAGTTGATTGAGGCTTCACTTCGTACCCTATAGCCAAATTAATAATAATTTTATGACCGCTATAGTGACCGTTATGGCGGTCTTTATTATTCTTATAGCCATATATTCCCTCCTTTCTGTCTATTTCTTCGTAAAATACGTGTGCAGAGGAGGGTTTAGGTACTACCCTTAAGCTTATAATATATAAAAAAATCTCTTTTAAAACCATTGCATTGTGTATTTTCCGTCAAATCTCTCGCAATGACAATAGTTTATTCTTTTTCTTTCTTTTCTTCTTTAATGGGGTCTTTGAGAATGATAGAGTTGTCTTTTAAAGTCATATCAAGCGTATAGTTTATTGCTTCCTTGGAGTCTATCCCCAAATAAGCAAGAACTGTAGGATTTAATGTAATCCCGACACTTGTTGAACTAAGTTTTATTATTCTCTTCCTCATTTTTAAATTATAACTTTCATTAAGTTTTTATACTATTCTATTAAAATTTATAAATTTATCTAGATTTAAATCTAGATTTATGATAATATTGCAATCAATACAATAGGAGAAATTATGTGTAAAGATGAAAATGAAATTATAGAACTTAGAAAAAAGCTTTTAGATGTAGAAAGTGAAATATGCAGGCTGGAGAATATTAATAATCTTTTTACACCATATGCTATTGAAAACTCCCCTGAAGGTGTAATTATTTCCGAATTAATTCAAAAACAGGTTGAAACCCTGCAAGAAATTATTAAATTTTAAAAAAGTCTGCTATACTAATGACAAAAACTAATTTAGGACTAAAAAATATGAGAAAACTAAGTTTTGATACACCTGATAAAGCGCTTGAATTTCTTTTGGATGGAAATAAAAAATTCATAGAAGGCAAGCCTGAAATAAAGAATTATTGTTTTGATTCAATGCTAAAAAGTCTTGATGAAGGGCAAAAACCATATGCCATCGTGCTAAGCTGTTCTGATTCAAGGGTTTGCCCTGAAATTTTATTTGATACAGGCTTAGGAGAACTGTTTTGCGTGCGCACAGCCGGAAACACAATAGGACCAAATGTTTTAGAGAGCATTGAATATGCTGTTAAAAAATTGAAGATAAAACTCCTTATAATCTTGAGCCATCAAGATTGCGGGGTTATGAAATATGCAATGAATGCACCTCTTTATAATGATTGCTTTGAAAACCTTATTTATCAGGTGCAATCAGTAAAGCATGAAAAAGGGCTTGATGATTATGATGCGCTTGCAAAAGAATATTTAGAAGTGTGTAAGCACAGGCTGCTTGTAAAATCTAACATTATAAATAATGCTGCAGAAAATGAAGGCTTGAAAATCGTTAAAACCTATTTTGATATTGAAACAGGCAGAATAAATGTTGTAGATTAACAACGTTTTATTTTTCACACCCTTTAAAATGCCCTGCAATTAGCGGTGCTGCAACAAATATTATTGCACCTGCAATATTCCCGAGAGTAACGGGAATAATATTGTGTAAAAATGCTGTAAATGTTATCTGTGCAGAGATATCATCCAGCAGATTTTGAACCATAATTCCGCTTGGGATAAAAAACATATTGGCAACACTGTGCTCATAGCCTGCTATTATAAAGGTTGTAATTGGAAAAACTATTCCTAAAATCTTTCCTGCTGCACTCTTTGCGCACTGTGCCGTATATACTGCAAGGCAGACAAGCGTATTACATAAAATTCCGCTAATAAAGCAGTTCAAAGGAGTAAGATTTACCTTATTTAAGGCTGTAGTGTGCACAAGGTTTAAATAATCCACTGCATGGTTTGTGCTGAATATAACTAAAATTGCAATTAAAAGTGCGCCAATCAGGTTTCCAAACCAGACTATGCTCCAGTTTTTCAGCATATTTAAAAAATTAACTTTCTTTTTAAAAAGAGCCATTGTGATAAGGATATTTCCTGTAAAAAGCTCTGCACCTGTAAAAGTTATCATAATAAGTCCTGTTGAAAATACAATTCCTGCAAGAAATTTACCAAGACCCGGTGCAATGCCTATTCTTACAAGAAGGCTTGAATAAGCGCCAAAAGCTATAAAGGCACCTGCAAGAATTGATAAAATCAGCGTTCTTATAAATTCTCTTTCGGTTTTTGTTTTGCCTATATCTATAAATTCACTAATTACATTCTGTATACAAAATGCACTTTGCTGTTGTACTCCTGTATCTTCAATGTTTTTCATATTCCTCCCGTTTAATATTTTTAATTAAGGCAAGAAATTTTAATCTTTTTTAGCCTTTTTTGGATTTCAAGTGCATTTGGCATATTTTTAACCAAAAGATTATAAAATGCTTTCTGGTGGTTTTTGTGAACAGTGTGGGTTAATTCATGCAGTATAACATAATCTATAAATTCACTATCCAGCGCTACAAGGTTTAAGTTTAAATTAATGTTATTCATATAAGAACAGCTTCCCCAGACGGTTTTCTGGTTTTTAATAAAAACCTTTCTATATTTAAAGCCAAATCTTTGTGCAAGTTCATCAAGCCTTTTTGGTAAAATTTTATGCGCAAGTCGCCTTCTTTCTTCTATAATATCAAGCGGCACAGGCTTTTTTGAGGCTGCATTTTCTTTTATCCAGTCAATATTTTTTAAAACAAAATCTTTGGCATAGCTGAAAGACACATTCTTTGGAAGTGTGACAAGTACGTTTCCGTTTGTTTTTGGAGTAATTCTTATATTTTTTGAGAAAGGATGTTTTTTATAGGTGATAAAAATTCCGTCTATAGTTTCACTTTTCTGCCCATTGGTTTTTGGGTGCGTACTGCGCGGATTTTTAGCTTTTATTATTTTCTTATTAAAAATTAAATCAAATAAATTCATTAATCTTTTTCTCTGAATATTCTTAAATGTCTGCCTGCGCCTTCTCCTTCACTTGTTGAAGTAAGATTATGCGCATCGACATATTCATGCTGCAGCTTTCTGATATGTTGCGGCTGCGGCTCTAATTCGACCGTTTCGGCTCCTTCCATCACTTTTGCAATGGCAGCTTTGGCTTCATCAAGAGCGAGTTCCGCTTCGTCCATATATCCAGATGTCTTTGGTATATAAACCTGTTCTTGAGTTAGGTGCAGCGCATCTTTTAATACTTTTTGAATCTGTGACATTGAATTTGTACGCACAAAGTAAACAGGAAGCCTGTATTCATTGGCTACAGCCAGCACCTTTGTTCCACCCTTTGCAAAGTTTTTATGGGCAATAACAAAATCGGCATCTTCAACATTTCTTACAATTTCTGCATTTATATCAAGTCTTTCAATTATTTTATCAACTATAGAGCGGCTTACAGCATAAATATAGATTTTTTTGTGATTTTTAACGTCATCCACATATTTTTGCCTGTTAAATGAGAAATTAAGAGGACTTTGAGCATTTCCGGTTCTGCTTTCAAGCTCATTTACTTTATCCATAATTTTATTTTCGCTGCTCTGCTGGGTTTTTTCGATTTTTGAATCGTAATTTTCATCCACCTTTCTTATTTCAGGTGTAATAGGCCAGCCTCTAAGTATGTAATCTACAGCCTCTGCAGTGTTTTTATAAACAGCAAGCGTGTTTCTGTCGATAATTTCTATAACAATATCAAATGTCGGTTGTTTTTCACGCTCTAATACAGTTTTTTGGCAGCCCCTGTGCTTTGCTTCATCATCTCCGAGGGTAACGGAGCTTACGCCGCCTACTAAATCAGACATAGCAGGGTTTTTAATAATATTTTCAAGCGTATTGCCGTGTGCTGTTGCTATAAGCATAACTCCGCGCTCAGCAATAGTTCTTGCCGCCTGTGCTTCAAGTTCTGTTCCTATTTCATCCACCACAATTACTTCTGGTGTATGGTTTTCAACCGCTTCAATCATTACATCTTTTTGAAATTCAGGCTGTGATACCTGCATCCTTCTTGCCTTGCCTATTGCAGGGTGTGCTACATCGCCGTCTCCTGCTATTTCGTTTGAAGTATCAACAACTACAACCCTTTTGCCTATTTCATCTGCCACAAGCCTTGAAATTTCACGAAGTTTTGTAGTTTTGCCAACCCCGGGGCGCCCAAGAAACAATATGCTTTTATTTTGCATAACAAAATCTTTAATGCAGGCAATGGTTCCTGTAATTACGCGTCCTATACGCATTGTAAGCCCTATTATTTTTCCCTGCCTGTTTCTGATAGCGCTTATTCTATGCAGTGTTCCTGCAATCCCTGAGCGGTTATCAGATGTAAACTCCGGTATTTTTTCAACAATGTAATTTATATCATCAGACACAACTGTGTCACATCCAAGGTATGCAATTTTTCCATTCCCTATTCTAACCTCGGGGATTCTTCCGATATCAAGCACTATTTCAATGGCTTCATCAAGGCTTTCTTTTGAAATAAGCCGTTTTATTTTTGGCGGCAAAATGTCAATTAAAAGCTGGATGTCATTTTGAAACTGTATCTCGCCCATGTATCTTGCCTTTCAAAATCTAAAAACTACATTTGTATTACATTTTTATTATCGGAATTTTTGAAAAAAACTTTATATCTATAAATTATTTATAATGGTATTTATAAGCTTTGTAAACTTTTGTGCAGTAATGTGTCCAACCTCTACCACCTCGTCATGGCTTAGTTTATTTTTTGAAATGCCGCTTGCATAGTTTGTAATAAGACTTATCCCGATTGTATTCATCCCTAAATAATTTGAAACAATAGCTTCAGGCACAGTAGACATGCCAACTGCATCTCCGCCCAATTTTCCAAACATTTTAACTTCTGATGGAGTTTCATAGCTTGGACCGGTGGTCATCACATATACCCCTTCTTTTAAGTCCACCCCTTCATTTTTAGCATATTCTTTAATTTGGTCTCTTAAAGCCTCTGTATAGATATTTGACATATCGGGGAATCTTTCTCCCAATGTGTCATCATTTTTACCTATAAGGGGATTTTTCCCGGTAAAATTAATATGGTCTTTAATTAACATTAAATCAGAAGGTTTGAAATCTTCTCTTAAAGAACCAGCTGCGTTTGTTAGAATGAGGGTTTTAGCCCCAAGTTTTTTAAAAACCTTAATCGGGTAAGTAATATCCGTGAGTTCATACCCCTCATAAAAATGCAGTCTGCCCTGCATTACAACTATTTTTTTATTAAAAAGGGTCGTAAAAAATAAAGCTCCTTTGTGACCTTTAACGGTAGATGCTCTAAAATTCGGGATATCATTATAAGGTAATGTTATCCCGTTTAAATCTTTGGTGAACCCCCCCAAGCCGGAACCCAGCACTAAGGCAATATCAGGTTTAAAATTTCCGGTTTTCTCATTTATATAATTAATTGTGGCTTGCAATTTATCCAAAATATCCTTTTTAAAAGTCTATAATTTATAAAATCTAGCCTACAAGCCCGCTGTCATCAGATTCTGATGCTTTTACCATAATAGCATGCTGCACAGGTTTTTCTTTTTTGATATTTGAATCGTAAGAAGCTTCAAAATCATATCCGAAATCATCTTTATTCTTCTTCATTTGAGATTCATCCACCAATTTTTTAGCAAGTTCAATTAATTCATATACTAATTGATATCTGTTTGGTGTTTTTTCATTTAATTCCCATGCAATTTTTGTAATTTGGCTCATATTTTCTCCTGATTGTACCTGAAAGATGTACTATTTCATAATACAATGAGCAGAGTTTTCTTGCAAGAGAAAAGAGTATGATTCCGTTAATTTGGAGTATATGGCGCCAATCTATTCATAATCATACTGCTCGTACATTCTTTTCTTATGCTGATTATAAGCATCAAATGCATCTTTATTTATAAGTCTTAAAAACCCGTCAATTAAACCCACATTATCATCATTATCATAAACGGGCGTTGAATCATTTGCGATTCTTTTTGGGCTGTAGCCTGCTTTTCTAAGTGAAGCAGGAATTGCAGTGCCTGACATTACCTTTCTGCCTGAAGCCAGTTTTAATTTTTTCATTCGCTCTTCCACAGGTAAAAATTCCCAGGTGCGCCCTAAAAGATGTTCTTCAAGTTTTGCAATTCTGTATTTATCGCTGTCGTAGCTGTTCACAGAGGAAAAATGTCTTTTTTCCATAATTTTTATTTCGCGTGCAATTTTATTTGTAAAACTGACATCAGGTGGTGTACCCTGAGTTTGTAAAATTTCTTCTGCTGATATATAAAAATCTTTTTGAACTTCTGCAAAGCAAGGACTTACTGTATTTATTAAAAACAGAAGTAATACATAAGATATGCCTTTTTTATAAAATGTAAATTTCTCTTTCTGCATATTTCCTTGACCAAACCTTTTTGACTTCACTAAAAATTTATATATCACTCGTTCATTCCTACTTTAAAGCTGTTTTTGGCATTTTATAACCCGATAGCAGGATACGGTTTTTGGATATATTAATTTTTGTAACAATATAAAACAAAATCCTAAAGTAAAGATTAAAACTTCCGATAACTAGAATGAGGATGATAATTTAAAGGTTGAATGGAAAAATGAAAAAATTAGTTTTAATAGTTTTATTAGCAATCACAATCATATTTTCAAAAGCAAACGTAATCCAAGCAAATGACTTTGCTGAAAATACAGCAAATGCAAGAATAGCAGCTTCTTTATATATGTTAAATGACCTTGGTCAAAAAGATGTAATTGCATTATTAAAAGGTCAAAATGCTACAGGAAAACCAATCAGAATTATGTTCAGAAACCTTGCAATCTATGGTGCAGGCGACTGTGAAGCTTTCACAACAAAAACAAAAGCAGGTTCTCTTGTAATATTTATAAATGAAGAACACAAAGAAGCTCCTCTTGAAGCTATAGCTTGTTTAATAGCTCACGAATCTCAACACCACACAATGACAAATACAAAACAAGAAGAATTAAGAGCTTGGCTTAAAGAGGTTTCAACTTGGAATGCATTTGTAAGAAAAGATCCGCTTGTTGCAAATTCTAACCATCCTTTAATCAAAAGAGAAAACAAAATTGCTAAATTAAATGCAAGAGATAATGGTCAAGGCAAAGCAATCGAACAAGTTATAGCTCAAAACCCAGTTTATGCAGGTTTAAACTAATAAAACTAAATAAAATTCAACCAATGCCTTCTTTTAAAAAGAGGGCATTTTTTTATATAAATATTATGAAATATGAAATTTTGAATTTTAATCCGGAGTTTAATTTTTGTTTTTATAATATTGAATTTTACAAATCCAGGACACAGCGCACACCCAGAGCGATACTCTCGGGAAAGTTTTCAATAAGCACACTTCCGGATTCTATACGAATACTGTAACGGTAGCTTGCTTGCCCTATTGTGCTTGACCAAGCGTTATGCGGGTAGCAGTTGTTAGCCCAATTTGTGCTAAGTCCTGCACCCTGGCAGCCGCCGACCAGTTCGTTTGCAGGCTCGTGTGGGTGTTTCGCAAGAATTTGTTTTCACTAACGTTCTCACAAATTTTGCTCAACATCCTACGTTGCCATCGTAGTGCTTCTTTTTACCAATGCTCACACATTGGTAAAATTCAGCACCGGCTTACGCATACCGTGCAGCGCCGTACTTGGAGCTCTCATACCGCTCACACAGCTGCAAACTGTCTGTCTGTAGTACAATATTACGGTTCAAATCCAGGACACAGCGCACAGAAAAGGCATTGCCATCAGGCTCTCCTCCCTGCCCGTATATGCCAGAGTTAAGGTAAGACCTGCTGTGATATCCTATGTCTGTCTTTGTATTAGACCAAAAGGAGTCCGGGTTGCAGTTGGTATTGTAAGAGCCCTGGCAGCCGCCGCCAAAACCGCCGCACTGCGCAGCGCCGTAAGAAGAGCTTGCTCCCCACTCGCAGAGCTGCAAACGTCTGCAGGTATCAAAACCAGGACACAGCGCACAGAAAAACCGCCGCCAGCAACACACTTACCGGCACCATCACAAACATCAGATGTGGTAAGATTACTGCTGATTAACTTAAAAGCCCGGTAATAGCCTGTCTCAAGAAGAGAGCCTGACCACATGTGGTTAGGGTAACAATTGTTATTGTTGGTCCCCTGGCAGCCGCCATTTAGCCAATAACACTGTGCAGCACCGTAAGAAGAACTCGCTCCGTGGTCGCACAGCTGCAAACCGGATGTCTGCAGTATATTGCTACAGTACAAATCCAGGACACAGCGTATACCAAATGCAACGGGCATATCGTAGCTCGTAGAATAATACAAAATGCCGCTGCCTAAATGAGCAGAGTATGGAACACCTGACTGAATAAGGTTGCCCCATATAACGTGCGGGTGGCAGTTAGTGCTTTGTGCGCCCTGGCAGCCGCCATTTAACTCATAACACCTTGTGGAGCTGTATCTGTAACTCTCCAGTCTATCGCAGAGCTGTATACTGTATAGTGGTGTATTTCAAATCCAGGACACAGCGCACAGATAATGAATAAGTAAATATGTGACCAGGAGTGCCGTTCGGGTTATAAAAACTGCCGCTTGCGTAGTCATATACATAGTAATAGTTACTGCTTGCAGCATGTGAACCTGACCATACGGCGTACGGGTAGCAGTTGTTATATATGCCGCCCTGACAGCCGCCGGCATATTCTCTGCATTGTGAAGTACTGCATTTGAAGCTCTTTTGCAGTGGTTATAAAATCACAGCTTGCACTCAAATCCAGGACACAGCGCACAGAATAAGCATTAGTAGCAAGCGGGTCTGTAGCATCTGAAGTATAAAAAATACCTTCCCCAAGCCAACCTTGCTCATAGTTATTAGTACTCCTTCTTGTGCCTGACCATATAACACGCGGGCTGCAATTGTTACTTGGGCTGCCCTGGCAGCCTCCAAACAGCCAATAACACTGCGTAGCGCCGTACTTAGAGCTCTCAAGAAGGTCGCACAGCTGCAAATATGTCTGCATTTTGAATTTTTTCTATTTTATGAAAAACAGAAGTCAAATCCAGGACACAGCGCACAGAAAAGGCATAAGTAACAGGGTAACAGTTCTCATCAAAAGAACCATATTTCAGAATACGCCAGTAACGACAAGAGTTACTTCCCTGAGTAGAAGCCCATATGTCGTGCGGGTAGCAGGCGTCCGTACCTCCTCCGTCAGAGGGTGCACCCTGGCAGCCGCCAATCAGTGTATAGCACTGTGCAGCGCCATACTTAGAACTCTCAAACGCGTCGCAGAGCTGTACTGAATTTTATAGCCTCAAATCCAGGACACAGCGCACAGTAAAAGCTAGCGAAACAGGGCAGTGACCGGTAGTACAAGCTCCCGTCATATGAAAAGTACCAGAATTTAAGTGCGGAGACCAATACTCTGAACCGCTCGGTGTACCTGACCATATGATGTTCGGGTAGCAGTGAGTAGCCCAATTTGTATTAAAGGCTGCGCCCTGGCAGCCGCCAAGCCATTTGCACTGTGCAGCGCCATACTTAGAACTCTCCCACTGGTCACAGAGCTGCATACAAATCAGGCATGTGTTAAATCCAGGACACAGCGCACAGAAAAGGCGTTCCGAACGGAACACTTAGCCTCCCCGCCGCAAGCATTATACGTAGTAAAGTCTCCATTCTTAAGCTCCCTGTCATAGTACAGCATAGTGCCTGCTAAGGAACCTGACCATATATCGTACGGGTAGCAGTTGTTAGCATAGGCGCCTTGGCAGCCGCCACTTAGCCAATCGCAATGCGCAGCTCCATAAGAGGAACTTGCATAGTGCTCACAGAGCTGCAGCATTAATGACACGCCTTGAAATAACGTTTTGCTGTAAAGCTTACAGTGTTAAATCCAGGACACAGCGCACAGAAGCGGTATACCTGGTAAGGCACTCGCCAGTACTGCAGGCGCCTGTCATACTAAGTGTACCGCCGATTAGCTGACTCATCTTATAAATACTTGCAGAACTGCCAAATGTACCTGACCATAAGTGGTACGGGTAGCAGTGGTTAGCATAGGCGCCCTGGCAGCTATTATACAGTACTTGACACTGCGCAGCACCGTAAGAAGAACTCGTACCATGGTCGCAGAGCTAACTCTATAGGTAAATAACGCTGTAGCGGTATTATTAAGAAGTAGTAGTATAAATCCAGGACACAGCGCACAGAATACCCCTCAGGTAAAGTACGGATATATTCACCAAGCGTGCCATAGTCTAAGTGATACGCATAGTGAGACGACTCTGTACCTGGCACCAGCGTACCTGACCATATGTGGTTCGGGTTGCAGCTGTTACCGTAGCTGCCCTGGCAGCCGCCACTTAGCCAACTGCATTGCGCAGCACCGTAAGAAGAGTTTCTATTACCATCGCAAAAGCTCTTAAATTTTCAATGTACACTGTGTCTAAAAAATAAGGTAAGTGTATTTGGCTTAACAATATAAACGCTATTAAGCGGTATTTATATAAAAGTTTATATAAAAACAAATCACGAAAAAGTGACCTTACCGACGATTTGAAACCATGTTCTTCTGCTGAAACCCGTGAGCCCCAGCACTCTTGAACAGTAATTTATAACCTAATGATATATATTTTTATAATACTTGGCAAATTTATTAAAGAAATTGATATTAAACTCTTTAAAGTCTTGACTGGATACATAAAAAAAGAGGCGTGAAGGTTACAAAATACACGCCTCAATTGAAAAGTTGTTCATCTAAATTTTATTCCCACCATTCAAGTATTAATTTGCCGTTTGCTCCATCTCCGCCTTTGTTATTGCTGGATATTGCTACAGAAGGAGTTCCAATATCTAATATCCCGGCTCCTCCTCCGCCAGCGCCTATACTTGTATTGGATGGTGCATTACCGTATGCACTGCCTCCTGTAGAACCCCCGCTTCCGCCTTTATTGATTGAGCTTGATTTGCCAGAATCTGCACCGTTGCCCCCCTTAGCTCCTTGTGCGTTAGTTATTCCATCCCCGCCTTTTAAGCCCTTAATGCAGCAATTGGTAGTTACAGAATTTGAACAAAGGTTATTGATGAAATTTTTGTCAGATTGAGCCGAGCATATATTAGATATATTGCCCCCTATTCCATTTGTTATAATAGGATTATCAACATCACTGTTATCCATTTCGGGATTATTACCGCCGCCTCCGCCTCCGGCTGTTACTTTTTTGCTCAAATTATCATAAGCAAAAACGGTATCTCCGCCTTTTCTTGCATTTATCATTTGGTTATTATCAATGTAAGCTCCTTTTCCGCCTTTGCCAATTCTTATTTTTATTCTTTCTCCACTATGAAGATTAGTTGTTGTATATACCATAGTATTGCCGGATGCTCCGCCTCCTGCAGCACCGGTATCCGCGTATTTATATGCTTCGTTTGCTGCATCCCAGTACTTATTCCATGAAATTCTTGCATAACCGCTGCTGCCGCCTCCGCCATTGCTTAGACCATATCCGCCTCCGCCTCCGCAGCCGTAACCTGATGCATTTCCGCCTGCTTCACCTGGTTTTGTGCCGCCTTTACCCGGGGTGCATGTGCCTGTAAAGGGTGTTGTGATTGTTCCTCCTCTTCCACCGACTGTTTCATTTGCAATAGAGCTTGCATTACAGTTTAAGCTGCTTCCGCCTCCTGCAGGTCTTCCGTTTTCACTGAAAAATCCTTTAGGATAATTATTATCAGACATACCTGTGTTTGTAGGATATGACTCTCCAAGGGGTGACATTATCCAGCCGCTTTCGGATGTATAAGGTGGAACTTTGGGTCCGCAGGCTGTACCTTTACTGCTTCCGGGATAGCTTCCTCGGTTGCTTGTGGCTGTGTACCCTAATAAAACTTTGTTATTACCATCTTTTATGTACGTACTTCCTGCAAAAATGCCTTTTGGTTCTATCGGGTCTACTACTTTTGCCGTGCCGTTTGTATTTTTATCCATATATCCTGCTGTACCGCCATTTCCGCCCTCACCAACGGTTATTTTTAAGGTTTCCTTTTCTGCTACATTTACAGGGTAAAGAGCAAATACTGCTCCGCTTCCTCCGCCTGAGCCCCCTGTGCCATAGCTGAGATATGATATTCTCATAGCGCCGTCTTTACCGTCAGAACCTGTTTGGGTTGTATTTAAGGTTGCGCCGCCTCCAACTCCCGCATTTCCGCCAGAACAACGTTCATTACCGAATATTGTTGAAATTTGTCCGCCAATCGTGCCTGTGCCGGGATTTCCTCCTGTGCCGCCAAGCCCCGGGGCGCCATCAAGTGTAAATGATTTATTTCCGTTTGCATCAATACCTCCGCCGTTTCCTCCGGCTCCTCCACCGTTTCCTCCACCGCCCCCGCCCCCGCCGCCTTGGTTGCGAGCTATTGTATTATCTTGTCCGCCCCCGCCACCACCCCCGCCGCCGGGTGCCCTAAATAATTGATTGCCGCCGTCATTTTGACCTGTAATATAAAATGTTGTTAAACCGCCCCCGCCCCCTCCGGAACCACCTCCTGCACCACCGCCCCCGCCGCCTTGGTAACTTCCTCCACCGCCACCCCCGCCACCTGTACGGTTGTGACCGGAAGCATTAAAATAACTTGCCGCCGTGGCAGGTGTATCACCGCCTTTACCTCCGCCATTGCCGCCTGCACCGCCCAGAATCATACTGTTTGTTGTTGCACCGTCTCCACCTGTTTTACTGTTGTGATTTCCGCCTTTTCCGCCATAACCGCCATTGTCGTTTATACAATTTCCGCCATTACCTCCGGAGTTTGGAACTCCTTGTGTTATATAATTTATTCCAGAACCTCCGCCCCCGCCATCCCAGGTACGTCCGTTTCTGCCTTGTTTATTATCACCGCCGCCGGCTCCTCCGCCCCCGCCTATGTGTACTATTAATTCAGCAGCATTTGGTATGGTTATCGCTTGATTAACCATATATCCGCCTGAACCACCACCCCCGCCGCTGTAGTTGGAACTTCCGCCCCCTCCGCCCCCGCCCCCGCAGGCTGTAATGCTGGCGTATTTATTCTTTAAAACCTCAGGTATATCCCAGTGAAATTGCCCGCCGCCATTTGTGTAATCTTTATTTACCGTTGTTTGTCCGCCTGCACCCCCGCCGTTTCCACCGGATACAAGAGTTGCTTCAATCTTATTTATGCCTGCAGGGACGATGAATGTATGGTTGTTTCCCGGTGTTGTATATTCAATATATCCGGCAGTTGCAGCCACTCCTCCGCCCCCGCCGGCACCAATGGCGGTTACCTTCATATTACCGTTATATCCTGATGGAACAGTAAATATTCCTTCACAATATTCGCTTATTATATTTCCATTTTTATCTCTTTCCTGCTTCTCGACTCCTCCGTTATCCAAACAATTCTGATATGTGATTTCATGAATTTTTGTTTTCTTACCGGGGATTTCTCCCTCGATAGATATTGCTATAGAATCATTAAATCTGCGTGTTATTACAGGAGCAAGTGCTGCAAGAAGAAGCGAAGCGACAAGAAGTGCCATAAGCATTTCTACTAATGAGAAAGCTGCAATTTTAAATAATTTCATATTTACCTCTACTTTCTAATCTAGATTTTAAACTCACCTTTAAAGCTTGATTACTGGATATATTCCAGTAATCAAAACAGGTTTTTCCGTATACCCTGTTATTGTCAATAATGATGAATAAAACCTTGTTTTATAAAAATCTTGGTAAAAGAATAAAGTCTTTAAGAGAAAAAGCAGGATTGACTCAAGAAAAGTTGGCGGAAGAATCTGGAATAAGTTTGGATTATATGGGTAAAATTGAAGTTTGTATCAACAAGCCCGGGCTTGCTACAATCTTAAAGCTTGCGGATGCTCTTAAAATAGAGCCGTTTGAGCTGTTAAAATTTGACACTCAAACTGACCATGTGAAATAGTTTGTCTTAAAATACCTGTTTTAAAATTAAGATTATATTAAGATAGCCTAAACTTGTGCTAAGATATACTTAATTGAAGAATTAGAGGGGGGTTTATGATACCAATTATTGATTCAAAAAGACAATATGCATCCATTCAAAATGAAGTAGAAAAAGAAGTAATTAATGTAATGCGAAGCGGCTCATACATTTTGGGCAAACATAATAAAGCATTTGAACAGGAAATGGCAGATTTTATCGGCGTGAAATATTCTGTAGCTCTAAATTCAGGTACTGATGCACTTCATCTGGCTTTAAGAGCTCTGGATATTGGTGCCGGTGATGAAGTTATTACGGTTGCTTTTACATTTGTTGCAACAACGGAAGCTATTGGTATTGTGGGTGCTACCCCTGTTTTTGTTGATATTAACCCTGATACGTTTAATATGGATGCCAATTTAATTGAAGAAAAAATCACCCCTAAAACAAAGGCTATTTTGCCTGTTCATCTTTACGGGCAGCCTTGTGATATGGATAAAATTATGGAAATTGCTAAAAAGCATAATCTTTATGTTATTGAAGATTGTTGTCAGGCAATTGGTGCTGAATTTAAGGGCAAAAAAGTTGGAAGCTTCGGTGATATTGGCTGTTACAGTTTCTACCCGACTAAAAACCTTGGTACAATGGGTGATGGCGGCTTAGCTGTTACAAACTCAGAAACTCTTAAAAACAGAATGATAGCCTTAAGAAACCATGGCGGTGCGGTTCGCTACTATCATGATGAAATTGGTGTAAATTCAAGACTTGATGAAATTCAGGCAGCAATTTTAAGGGTAAAACTTAATTATATTAATGATTGGAACAAAAAAAGAAGAGAACATGCCGCATTTTACAATGAACTTTTTAAAGATTGTAAAGACATTGAAACACCAAAGGAAATTGATAATGTTTATGCGGTTTATCACCAATACACAGTAAAGGTTCCAAATAGGGATGAAGTACATAAAATGCTTCAGGAAAACGGAATCGGTGCTATGATTTATTATCCTGTACCTTTGCATCTTCAAAAAGTTCACAGTCACTTGAATTTAAAAGAAGGTTTGCTTCCGCATACAGAGCACGATACAAAACTTGTATTGTCACTTCCAATGTTTGCTGAAATTACAGAAGAAGAACAAAGAACTGTTGCAAAAACTTTAATTGAATGTGTTGCTAAGTGTAAGTCTGCAATGACAGCCGTATAAGGCGCTGTAGATTACACTGGCAAACCGTTTGTAATAATTCCAGAAAACTAAAAAAGCCTTGGTTTATATCCAAGGCTTTTTATTATGTAATTTTTATATTTAGCTTGATAGTGATACTTTAGTATAGAAATCGTAAAAAATGCTATTTTTTATCATTTGTTCTATATTCCGGAGGGACACGAAGGCTTATGCAAACAATATAACCTACGTAAATAAAACAAATAGCTGTTGCCCAGCGTAAAATTTCTGTAATTATCTCATTCATTATTCAATCTCCTCAAGTTCTTTATATATGCACTTATTAAGCTCAACAATTGTTGAATATAAACTCTTTGCTAAAACCGCCGTATAAAGTAGACCTGCAATAATTATAACTGTTTTTAATGTACAATCAGGTGTAAACCAAATACCTACAACGCCACCTATCAGAATTGTTAATGCTTGCGCAAGCAATTGCCTCAGCGATACAAGGTGTTCGGTTTTTATTTTAATTTTTTCAAGTTTTACTGAGTTATTCATAAATAGGATTATAACAATATTTTTAAGGAGGGGCAATGATGATTTAAGATTAAATATTATTCAAAGCCATAAAAATATATACAATAGCAAAAAGCCAAAATATAGCAATTACTCCCGCTAATAAAGAAAAAGATAAATTCTCATCCAATAAACTATCTCTTTTTTCCACATCAAATCTTTATCTGTAATTACCTTTCCATCTTCTTTATTTGCCAATCTTTGAATATGGTCTTTTAAATAATAAACAAAAGCAAGTATTGGGATATAAGCAGCAGAAATAAGTATATGCCCACCCAATGCATGTAAATAAGAAAATCCAAAAACAACCAGAAAACCAATAAACGCAAGTAATACAAAATACGCTACCGCGCCACCAATTAATAACCAAAATCACTATTTAAAAGCAGCAACCACCCATGATAGCTGTTAATCTTCAATGGTTGGATATTTTCCTGCATTAGTTTCTTACCCTATATCCCATCTTCCGCAGGTGCCGCCCCAGCGTGCAATAAGGTTTCCTTTAACATCTGAGATTTTATGTTCCTGTCCCGGTGCCAATGGCTCAATATCCCCTTCGACAATAGATATAACCTCGCAATTATTTGAACATCCGTTGCATGTGCAGGTAACAGAATTAAAGTGCATATCTTTTGTTTGCCAGCCTTTAAATTTCGTCTGGTTATTTGTATATTGGTGGTGTTCCATTGCAAGGAATGCTGCACCTATTGCTCCCATTGTCTGGTGGTTTGGCGGTACTATAATTTCACACCCTAAAGCATCCTGGAATGCTTTTACCATACCTTTATTTGTTGCAACACCGCCTTGGAAGGTGATAATTGGCAGTAATTCTTTTCCAAGTGCAAGGTTTGATAAATAATTTCTAACCAGTGCCTGACAAAGACCGTATAAAAGGTCTTCAACAGGGTAACCCAGTTGTTGTTTATGAATTAAATCAGATTCTGCAAAAACCCCGCAGCGTCCTGCAATTCTTGCAGGAGAAGTTGATTGAAGCGCTATTTTTCCAAAATCTTCAATTTTAACATTAAGTCTTCCTGCCTGCTGGTCTAAAAAGCTTCCCGTGCCTGCGGCACAAACCGTGTTCATTGCAAAATCTGTTACGATACCGTCTCTTAAAATTATAATTTTAGAATCCTGTCCGCCAATTTCAAGAATTGTCTGAACACCTGGAACTATAATGCTTGCAGCAACTGCATGTGCTGTAATTTCATTCTTGATAACATCAGCACCAACCAGCGCTCCTGCAAGATTTCTGCCAGAGCCGGTTGTACCTACCTGACAAACCTCATAATCGTTTGTTGATTTTTTCAAAAGCTCTGCCAGACCATTCTGAACAGCTTTTACAGGTTGTCCTGCAGTTCTTAGCATGAAGCTGTCTACATATTTTCCGTTTTCATCCACTACGGCAAGCTTTGTTGTAACAGAGCCTACATCTATTCCTAAATAAACTTTCATAATAAGTCTATTTTAGTATAAACAAATTTTCATGTATACAACTGCTAAAAAGCCCCGAAAATCGGGGCATCACAGTATGGAATAATTAAGATTAAAAGTTTTGGCAATAAATTTCAAAGTATTCAATAGGATGCAGGCATGAAGGACATCTTTCAGGTGCTTCTTTACCGTAATGATGATACCCGCAGTTTAGACATTTCCAAATAACTTCTTTTTCTCTTTTGAATACTCTGTCTTTTTTAATATTTTCAATTAATGCTCTATATCTGGCTTCGTGGATTTTTTCAACTTCTGCAACTTCAAGGAAGCACTCCTCAATTTTACTAAATCCTTCTTCTTTAGCTATTTTTGCAAAAGAAGGATATAAAATTGTATTTTCTTCCTTTTCGCCATCTGCTGCAAATTGAAGGTTTTCAAGTGTTTTATCGGATAAACCTATCGGGTATTGTGCATTTTGAATAATGCTTGGGATATTTTTTTCTCCTAAAAACTTAAAGAATCTTTTAGCATGAGCTTTTTCGTTTTCTGCTGTTTCTAAAAAGATATTTGCAATTTGCACATACCCTTCTTCTTTGGCTGCTTTTGAATAATACGTGTATCTCATTCTGCCCATAGATTCTCCTGCAAAAGCTTTAAGCAGATTTTCCCAGGTTTGAGTATTTTGTAAAGATTTTGTCATAATTTCTCCTTTTTTATAAGCGTAAACTTTAAAGTTTTTAAAACAATTGCCGATAGTATAAATACAGTGTGACAATTTCTTAATAAGGAAAAGGAAAAGACAATTAATAGTTATGCAAGTCTATTTCATCTTGCATAAAAAAATAAAAAGGAAAAGAAAATGATTAACGGACTTGGTTCAAACCCGCAGGTATATCAAACTAATCTTAGTGAAGATAAAACTTCAGCTGCATCTAATGGTGTCAATGAGACAAATGCCCAAAAGGCACAACCGCAGGCTGAAGATGAACTGCAAGCCTTTGAATCTGATGATTTAGATGATTTTGAAAGTATTGCAAACACTGAAAATATACATAAGTCTGATGAAGAAAAGGCTATCGATAAAGTTAATAAGCAGCTTGAAAAGTCTGAAAAGCAATATAATCAGCAGTTAGAAACTTGCATGAAACAAATTGAACAGCTAAGAAAACAAATGAAGGATATTGACGAACAAAGGCGCGCTGTCTTAGAACAAATGATGAGCGGCGGTGATGCGCAAAGCGTTATGTCAAGCTTAAATCAATTAAGCAGTCAAAAGAAAGCGGTTCTAAATAATATTAATGAAATCTTGCTAAATATAGAAACAATTCAAAATACTATAAAAAGTAATCAAGAAGATGCTCAAGATACTATTAATGAAATTAATGAAACCATAAATCAAACAAAAGCGCTTCAAACAATGCAAAATGCGCTTCAAAACACATCCGGCGAAATAACGCCTGATATGGGGCTTGGCGATGTAATTGCAACACTTGGCAATTCATTTGTAGGTGTTATTAATAGTGATAAAGAAGGTAACGCAGCATTTTCAAACGGTGTTTCACAAGCCTGGTGTGCAGATTTTGTAACATCAATTGTAAAAACAGCATACGAATCAACCGGAAAAACTGTTCCAAGCGGTTTTGGCTCATCTTCTGTTTCAAACCTTATGAGTTGGGCTCAATCAAACGGGCGCTTTATTCAAACTGCCGGAAAATCAAATAAGGCGGGTATTATTACAGGTCAAATACAGCCTGGCGACCTTATAATCCAAAAGGAAAACGGCTCATCCCATACAGGTATTGTAACCAAAGTATATCCTGATGGCAGTTATGATACGGTTGAGGGTAACTCAAGTGATGCTGTTAAAAACAGGCACTATACGGCAAATGATGGTAAATTAACAGGCTTTATAAAGATGACCTAGGATTATAATAACTGTTTTTTTCAGTAATAATTACATCGCATGGTATATCAAATTCTTCGCATGGAACGCTCTTTAATACCATTTCATCAGGCAGGATGATAATCTTTTTTGCCCTTAAATCCTTTCTTTTAAAAAGCCTGTCGTAATATCCCCCTCCATATCCAATCCTGTTAAAATCTTTATCAGCACATAAAGCCGGTGTTATTATAATGTCTAAAATGCTTAAATCACATAAAGGTTCACTCTTAGGTTCATAGATTTTATATTTGTTAAGACAAATTTCATCCCCGGTTTTATAAGGACAGATATCAAGCTCCATATTGCAGCATACGGGCAGGTAAAAATTTTTATCCTTTGATAAAGTATTTTCCAGTATCTCTAAAATATTTAATTCAGCCCCTTTAGGATAAAAAAGCATAATGTTTTTTGCTTGTTTAAAAAGGTTGTTATTTAAAATTTTTTGCGAAATTGAATTTGAAATTTTACTAATGCTTCCATCTAAAAAAAGCTCATCCCGCCTTTTTTTATAAATTTTTCTGAGATAATCTTTATTCATGGTTAAATTCAACAGGTACTGATGCGTATGCATTTCTTAATTTTTTTAATGTACCTAAATTTATAATTCCGCTTTTGTTGGAGGGTTTTTTATTATTTGTATCCTCCTCTTTTTGTTTATGCGGCATATCATAAGAGTATAAATAATTCATTAATTTTTCACTATACATAAAATAAACCCTGTAAAACTTCCCTTTTATATTTTAAAAAAGCATTTTTAAGTTTTTAAATTGCTACAATGTTAATTTTATTTACAAAAATTAACAATACTTTTTAGAAAATATGTTATTTATGGAAATAAAAATTTATCCCGGTGGCCATTTTAGAGGGCGTCCTGAAATTATATGCAGATGAATATGAAATACCTCCTGCCCTGCGCCTTTTCCTGTATTAATAACGGTTCTATAGTCTTTTATGCCGAGTTTTTTCGTTACTTCCTTAACTCCAAATAAAAGTTCCGCCATAAGGTTTTTATCCTCAAGCTCATTTAAGCTTTCAACATGGCGCTTTGGAATAACAAGGATATGTACAGGCGCTGAAGGGTTTATATCATTAAATGCTGCAATATATTCATTTTCGTATACTAATTCTGAAGGTATTTCTCCATTTGCAATTTTGCAAAAAATGCAATCACTCATCTAAATTTCTCATCTCCAATATTTGTGAAACCATGCTAACACAATTTTGTAATCTTTTGTGTTAATTTTTAAGATATATGTATAATATTGTTATGATTAAAAAAATATTATGCATATGTTTAATATATTTCCTTTTTCCGCATTTTGTTTTAGCTGAATCAATAAAAGGTGGAATTGAACAAACTGATATAAAAGAGCAGATTGATAAAAAACTCTTTACGGGCGAAGTCGATGTATTAGATGAAAAAGATACAATCAAAATGACGGTTTCTCAGGTCCTAAACGGCAGTTATACGGAAATCGGGGATGAGTTTTTTGCAGAAATTACAGAAGATGTACTTGGAGGCAAGCGCAAAAAGGGAATAATTGTACCAAAAGGAAGTATAATCCATGGGGTTGTAACAACTGTTGAAGACCCTAAAAATTTGGGACGAAATGGCTATATTGTTACTGTTTTTGACTACCTTGTAACTCCTGATGGCAGACAAATTCCAATTAATGCAAGTTTATCCACAAAAGAAAATGTTGTAAAAGGAACTGCAAAAAATGTTGTAAAACATGTCGGCGTTACTGCTACAGGTGGTGTTGTCGGCACGCTTTTTGCAATGAATTTACTTGGGCTTGAAGCTGCAATAGCATCAAACGGTATGACTTTAGCTGGGGGTGCTGCTGTAGGAGGAGCTGTAGGGCTTGTTTCCTCTCTTATGAATAAAGGAAAAAATGTAAACATTAAACCCGGTGATGAATTAAAAATAAAGATGGTGACAGACCTTCAAATTCCCGTTATGTCAAAAGAAGCCTTTAGAGAAGATGATTTGCTGTATGATGGGCTTGATGTTGAAATAAACAAGGTTGCTTTTGAAAAAGACCCGTTTGGCGAAGAAGACATTCTCACCCTTGATATGAAAATAAGCAATATGTCGGATAAAATGTTTTATGCATTTGATATTGCACTAATGAATGAAATAAAAAATGTTTATTACCCTTCTCCTTTTGGAGATACCTCTCTATGGTTTAAAAAAATCGAACCCGGCGATGTTGTTTTGGGCAAGTTATCTTTTACGATAGGTAACAAAAAATACAAGCACTGGCTTGTTTTTTATGACAGAGCAACAAGAAAACCTATTGCAAAATATTCAATTGAAAATATTATTGCAGATAACAAAGTTAACAAAAGTAAAAAAGAGAAGAAAAATAAAAAGGCGTGAGGCAAGAATTTTTCTGTGTTTGTTTTTATATAGATATAACAGGCATGGTATGGAACTAAAATGTCCCTGAATGGCAATTTTATAAATTATGAGCCTCCGCAAAGCGATTTGCTTCAAAAATATTTATTGAAGCAGGGTTCTTCTATGCCGCAAAACGGGACAAATAATCAAATAGGACAATCTATTCAAGGGGTGCAAAATCCATATTTAAATAATACGCAAATGCCTGCAGCACAAGCACCTCAAATGCAAACTTCTCCTGAAAATGATACTTTTGAAAAGAAAAAAAATGCAACCAAGAGTGCAAAAATTGCAGCAGCATCGTTAAGCGGAGTTATGCTAATTGCCGGTGCCACGCTGCTTGGTAAGACAAAAGCGGGAAAAAAGCTTGTTAAGAAGACCGGTTTATTACTATCTTCCGGATGTGAGAAAGCTCTGCAAAAATTAAGAGGAAAAGTTGGCAGCGAAAAGGTAGATAATGCAATAAGAGGATTTTATGATTTTCGCGACAATAAATTGACAAAAATGAATGCTGTTCCTGAAAACCTTGTAAATGGCAAGGATGTATTTTCAAGAAACGTAGCGGATATTGTAACTGGCAGGCGCCTGGATATTGCTAATATGACAGGTTTTAAGAAAACTGCTGCAGAAATTTATAAAACAACAATAGGAAAAGTTTTAAGCTGGTTCCACCTTTTAGATAAACATGCTACAAAACTTTATGAAAATGAGAGCATAAAAGGCGGAGTTAAAAAATATGTAAAAGCTTCATCCAATTATGGAGAATATTCAACTACAACCCTTGCAGAGCTTAAAAAAGTATTGAGTCAAAGCCCAGATAAAAAATTCAAAATATCAGGCAAGGAACAAACAGGAAGCGAGCTTTTAAAAACTATCGAGTCATTGTTTGATGATACCGGTAAAAAAGTTGCAGATTTAGCCTCAGAAGCCAATGCTAAAGGCAGAATGATAAGCTACAACAATATGCTCAAAGGGCTGAATGAAGAAGGTGTAAAAACAGCTCAAAGCCTGACTGAAAGAACAACTGAAGGCTTTGTAGAAAAAATCAGAGGCAAAAAAGTTAAAGACTTATTAACCGAACCTGTTGCAGGCACAATTCTTCAAAATGATAAAACGCATTATGCTCAAAGTGTTAAATCTGCCGTTGATTCCATAACGCGCACTGCAAGCACTGTTGTTGAAGAAACTGCCGGAGATATTGCAGGTTTAAAAAAGGTCTTGGGTACTGCTGATATTGATACATACGCTGAAATTGATAAAACTATAAAGCTTTTTGATAAGTATAAAAAGACAATTTTTGACGGAACTGCATCTTCTGCTAAAACCCAGGAAGAAATTTGCGGTAAACTTGATGATTTAATATCCCGTATTTTAAAATCGAATAATCCAAACGGGCAGGAAGCAATAAAAACACTTGAAAATGTTAAAAAATCCCTGACAAATATTAAAGGTGGTTCTGTAGAAGAAATTATGGATATTGCACATGAAGTATTGGATGCAGAGACTTACAATAAAATAGTGCTTCCAAAATATAAAAATTTCCAAAAATCTCTGCAAGGCGCTTATCATAATGAAGCATCAGATGTTCTTGATAAATTAAGAGACATAAATTGCGGTTCTGCACCTACAGATTTTATGACACTTATCGGTTCAACCGCATTATTGGGTGTTTACACAGCACAAGCCGAAAGCAATGATGAGCGCGTAAGTTTAGGCTTAACAACAGGTGTTCCTTTGATTTCTACAGTAGGTACTAACCTTCTTTGTGCAATAAAGAGTATAAGCGGCGGTAAGTCTATGGCAATATCTTTACTTGCAGGTTTTGTGACTAAAAAAGTTTGTGATGGCTTAAATAAAGTCTACAGAAAAGCAAGAGGATTAGAAGAAAATGCTAAGCCGTCAGTTGTCACAATAGAAGATTACATACCCTATAAAAATAAATTTGGGGAATTATTTATGGTGCCTCCGGGTACGGATATCAATACATTGAACAATAAAACCTTGAATGCAGCACAGATACAGCAAATTGGCACCGTACGATTATCATAAGAAAAAAGGATAGGGAAAAATAAGGATATAAAAACACTCTTTAAGAAATAAAGAGTGTTTTTGTTCTATTTAATAAAATCTAAGTCAATTATTCTTCAATTTGAATAACTGAAACAGGGCATGATTCAGCTGCTTCTTTAACGCAGTCTTCATTACCTGCAATATTTGCTTCAACAACAGTTGCAACATCTTCTACCTTAAAAACATCAGGGCAAAAAGATTCGCAAGCGCCGCATGCTATACAACCTTCTTCGATTCTAACTTTCATTTGGTTAACTCCTTTAAATTATTTAGTAAAACATTATGTACTTGATTTGAATTATACTAAAAAAGAACCTAAAAAAGCAAGATTCCAAAAGTACCATTTTTATAAATTATAAGTTTTTAATATCCTTTGTAGTATCTAATAGCTTAGCTAGAGTCTTAGCATCTCCCTTAAGTTTGAAATATTCTGCAAACTTAGGTGTAGTCTTAAGATTATAAGAACGTCCGTTTTTATCCTTTGTTCTTGAAATGAAGCCTTTTTCTAAAAGCTCTGTCACATGCTCATAAGCGTTAGACCTTAATTCTTTTAAATAAGACTGTCTTATGGGTTCTTTAAGCGCAATTATTAAAAGTGTTTTTGCAACAGAAGGCTTAATATCAACAGGGCAAAGCTTTTCTACTATATCAAGATGCTCTTCTTTAACCTGAATTATATACCCGTCTTCATCATCAATTTCAAGTGCACCATCACGCGAAGAATAATCAAACATTAATTCTAAAAGCGCATTTTCAATCTTATCTTCTTCAATATTTAAAAGTTCTGCTATTTCAACAGGCTGCATGGCGCGCGCTGTTATAAATAAAACCGCCTCAACCTTTGCTTTAAGGTTAATAATCTCTTCTTCGGTATTATTTTGAGCCATATTATCGGCAAATTCATCTTTATATATTTCATCACTAGCAGGCATCTTTTATCTCCTCGTCTGCAAGTATTGCTTTATCCTTATCAAGCTTTGCCTTCAGGGGTTTAACTCTTTTTGAAACTGCAGATTCTTCAATATTTTCAATAGATTCTTCAATATTTTTAGATGGCAGTTTTACAAATAAATCTCCATAAAATTCCTCTTGATAAATTTCAAATTTTCCATGGGACACAAGATATAAAATTGCAATATAAGCTGCAGTTTTTGAAAATCCAAGAAGAGTGAGTTCTGTAAGTTCAATCATCTCAACATTTTCAAGAATTTTATTTAAATTCTGCTCCATCTTATCTGCAAGGCTTTCAATGTATTCATCCTGCGTCATATCAAGAATATCGCTTGTTGTCATCTTTGAATATTTGCGGTTCATTCTTAATTTATGGTTATCAATGGCATCTTTTAATTCGCGCTTTTTTTCAAGCTTTTCATAAAATTCAATGTGGCGGATTAAATCATTTAATGTAATCCCTCTGTTTCTGTTTAATTTCGTACTTGTTCTTCTTTGCAGCACTTCATCAAAAGAAATAACATTGGATGAAGGCAGCTGTAATTGTTCTCCTTCATACCCTTCATATCCGTCGTACCCGTCATTATATTCATCAAACTCTGGTTCAACCTCAAAATCTTTTAAGCTGATTCCTGCAAGCACCCTTGATTTTAAATTTACAAGAGCTGCAGCAGGCACAAATGTTCTTCCAATCAGCTTTAAATTTCTGTTTTCATTGAGTTCTTTCAGTTTTTTCATATATTCATCATATACTTTTACAACATCAATGTTCCATGGGTCAATTTTACCTGTTTTTGCCATATTCATAATAATTTCAATGGCATCAAACGGGCTTGTGGCGGCATTCGATACAGATTCTACCATCTCATATTCATAATTGGATTCAATTCCAACCTTTTTGTTGAAATCCTCATTATTTTGATTATCGTAAAATTTTATTGCATTATTCATAATCTAACTCTCAATAAACTTTTGCTATTTACTGTTTGTAACTCCTGATACCATTGTTCTGCCTCTGTTTTGGGTAACTCCAATTACTCTTTGTGCGGTATCATTCATCTGTGACCTTTGGCTTATTACAATAAACTGGGTATTTTCTGATTGTGTATCAATCATTTTGGCAATTCTCTCAACATTAAATCCGTCAAGCGCAGCGTCAACCTCATCCAGTGCATAAAATGGTGCCGGCATGTGGCGTTGAACAGCAAACACTAAAGATAATACCATAAGCGTTTTTTCTCCGCCGCTCATTCCTGCAAGTTTTTGCTTTTCTTTATTTTTCTGGTTTCCTTCAATCGTAAGACCGCCAAGGAAAGGATTTACAGGGTCTTCAAGAATAAGCTCGCCATAGCCGTCTGTTAGTTCTGTAAAGATTGTTTTAAAATGCTCATTAACAGAATTAAATGTATTTAAGAAAGTTTCTTTCTTAAGGTCTTCATATCCCATCATTCTGCTTTGAATTTCATTTTTCTCATTTTCAAGTGTTTCAATTTTGGCATTTAATTCTTTTTGTCTGTTTAAAACAACTTCATAATCTTCAATGGCGCGCATGTTTACTAAGCCTAAATCATCCATCTTTTTTTGCAGTTTTTGGATTTTAGCGGTTATTTCATCGGTTGAAATTTCAGGCGGAGTTAAATCATCTGTTTTTACGCCTTTTTCTTTTAATTCTTCAACAATAGCATTAAATAAAGGTTCATACTCATTTCGTCTTGCCTTAGCGCCTTCAATTGCTTCCTGGATTCTTTCAATCTCATTTTCAAGGATATTTTTAGCCTTTTCGGCTTCAATCATCTCATCTTGTACTTTTTGTCTTATATTTTGTAATTCTACGAGGTTTTTACCAAGTTCAATGACTTCTTTTTCAAGTTCAACGCGAACTTTTTCAAGTTCCGTGATTTCAAGTTCAAGTCTTGCTTTATCTTCATTTAAGCCGACATTATCCGAGGTCATTTTCTTGATATCATTTTCTTTAACTTCAATCATCTGACCTGTAAAATTAATGGTCTGATTTTCTTTCAAAATGTCATTTTCAACATTTAAAATCTTCTTTTCAATATCTTTAATGTCACTTTCAACTCCCTGAGTCATTTCCTGAAGTTTCTTTAATTCTCCTTCATCAATGAATTTTTCAACTTCAGCCACCTCTGTTTGGATATTTGTTATTTTTTCAATAATATCCACATGTTTTTGTTCAATTTTATCTAAAAGAGTTTCTGTTTTTTTGATTTCAGGAGTCAGCTCATTTATTCTTTTTAGCTTTTCTTCAATAATTTTTTCAAATTCTTCATGGGATTTTAAAAGCTGTGAATACTCGTATTTTGCACCTTGCAGCGAATTTAGTGCATTGCTGTGTTGTGCTCTTAATTGTTCTGATTTTAATTCAAGCTCTTTTAGCTTCTCTCCGCGAGCTCTGTAGGCTTCTTCAAGTTCCTTAAAACGTTCTTTATAGTTATTAAGCTCTCTGTCATCCGCCTTGCCAAAAGCCGGAGCACTTCTTTTCTTTGAGCCGCCTGAAATTGCGCCTGATTTTTCAAATATCTCGCCATCAAGAGTAATAATTCTGTATTTACCCATCAGCCTTTTTGCTGTAGCCATATTGTCTACAATTAAAGTATCGCCCAGTGCAAAGAAAAATGCCTTAATATATTTATCGTCAAAATCTATCAAATTTATTGCAAAATCAATAACCCCATCCAGTTTTGGCAAAGGAAGGTTATTTGGTGCAGGTTTTAATTTATTTAAAGGAAGACAGGTTGCCCAGCCTCTTCCTTGTGTTTTTAAAAGCCCTAAAGCTCTTGTTGCAACATTTTCATCTTCAACAATTATAAATTTGCCTCGTCCGCCAAGAGCCTCATTTATAGCTGTTGCATAATCAGGCTCCACATCCATCAGCTGGCTTAATGGTGCATGAACTCCATCTATCTTTGCATTTAAAATAAATTCTACCCCTTCGCCAAGCCCGTATGTTTTATATGCCTGCCTGTTTGCTTCAAGCTGTGCAATCTTTTTATTTGCAAGCTGGATAGAATACATATCATCCTGTAATTGAGTTCTTGTCTTATCAATATCGGCCAAAACGCCTTTATGCATCAGCTTAATATCATCAAGTTCTTTTGTTAAAATTTCAACCTGCGATGATAATTTATCAGAATTTTCATCAAAATTTTTATTTCTGTTCTCAAGCTCTTCAACTGCTTTATTTGTACTTTCAAGTTCTTTATTTAAATTTTCAAGTTTTGATTCATTAGGAAGCTTTTCTTCTTTAATTAAATCGTTTTCCTTATCTTTAAGTGTGTCTAATTCTTTTCTTAAAGTATTCCTTTTTTCAATATAAGTATTTGCAGCCTCATTTAAGCCTGTCATATCGGATAAAATCTTGCTCAATTCTTCTTGTTTTGTTTTAAGGGCATTATCAAGTTCAAGCTTTGATTTTTCCTTATTTTCAATACTTAATTTTCCCTGTTCAATTTGGTTTTTGTACCCTTCAATTGCATTTTGCGCTGCATAAACTGTCTTATTATTTGATGTTATTTGTTTTTCTGTGTATAGAATTGAATCTTTTTTTCTTTGAATTTCGCTTTTCTTTTCTTCAACAAGTTTCTTTACTTCAAGCTGCTTATCTTCACCTTGCGCCCGTACTTTAGCACAAATTTCGTCGTATTCAATTTTCTTTTTATTGATTTCTTCCTGCTTGTTTTCAATTTCAATTTCCTGTTTTTTCTTATCTTTGGTACATCTTAAAATATTTTCATGTGCCATCTCCAAGATTTTTTTGAAATCAAAATATTTAACGGTTGTAATCTGCCCTTCAAGCTCAGTCTTTTGAGTTTTAATTTCCTGATATTTTAATGCTACTTCTCTTTCTTCCTTTAGTTTTTCAAGGTTTTCATCCAGCCCGGACATCACAAGTAAAGAATCTTTAACTCTGTTTTCAACAATTTCAAGCTCGCCTGTTGCAGCTTCAATTTTTCTGTTAAAATCACCGACCCCTGCAACTTCATCAATAAATTTTCTTCTCTCCATTGAAGAACATTTAACAAGCCCTAAAACATCCCCTTGCATAATAACGTTCCAGCTGCGGGAAGTGATAGAGTATTTTTCAAGTTCAAGATGAATCTGCCCTAAAGTAGTTGCTTTATCATTCATATAATAGGTGCTGATGTAGCCTGAAGGTGCCTTTTTAATCTTCCTTGCAAAGGAAAGTTCCGTCCCTATATCATCATCTAAATCGAAAACAACCTTAACCTGCGCTTCTTTTCTGTTGTTGTGGGTTGAAATTAAGTCTGCAACACCTTTTTCAGACCTTAAATCTCTGGCTGAAGATAAGCCCAGAGTAAATAATATACTGTCTATAATATTACTTTTGCCTGAACCGTTTATGCCTGCAATAGCAGTAAAGCCCGAAAAAAAAGGTATCTCGGTCTTATTTGCAAAAGATTTAAAATTGTCAATTTCTAATCGTTTTATGTGCATTAAAATAATATCCGGACTACAGGCATAATTATTAATATTACACAATAAAAACTTATCTTGTGTCAAATTTTGTTACACCTGATAAAATTTTCTTTACTTAATTTCAAGGCTAAAATATCTGTGACACTTGACAAACCTAAAAATATATCCCATAATATAAGTGGGTAACCTAGAGATTTCTTCCTACGATTGTATCGTACAGTGCTCTAGGTTTTTGGTTTTATTGGGGGTATTAAATATTTCATTGTAAATTTTAAGAAAACTTGTTGTACTTTTTAATATATCGGAATCATCACTTGGCAAATAGGAAATAATTTCCATAATTTCATTGTATTTATTTAAAAGTGCTTCAGGGTTCTTAAATATGGGTTCATAATGAAATATTCTGTTTCTGAGTTTTCTTATTGAACGAAGTTTGATTGAAATTATATGTATTTGTTGTTGTTTATTACTTGGATAGTTTGTAAATATTCCCTTAAAACAACCTTTTTGAGTCCATATTTTAGCATTATATTTTTTGGAACAAAGGTTTGTCCAAAAACCAAAGTTTAAATTTGCAATGACCTTTCCTGTGGTGAAATTATTCTTGTAATTTCGCTTAATTTCATTATAAGTGCTGCATAATATTTCATAATCATGGTTTGATAATATATTTTGTTGTTTTATTTCATCTTCTATCCAGGTTTTTGATAAATATCTGCATAGTGTTGAATTAATCGCGTTTCTTAATGTGATTTCAAGCATTGATAATTCAGGATAAAGAGCTTGAGAAATTCTGATATTATTTTTGTATCGTTCAATTATGATATCCAAAGTATCGCCTTCATTATAATTGAAAGAGTACAGACGCTCTTTGCTTATTGTATTTGTATATTTTTCAATTTCTTTAATATTAACCATAATTTTTTTGTATCAAAATATAATAACAGCGCGATTTCAAAAGTAATTACACAATAAAATCCTACACTGTGTCAAATTTCGTTACAGTTAATTATTCTTGTTTAATAGAAATTGTCTGTATATTTTATCTTCAAGCACAGAAAAAGATTGTTCAATGTTTTTAAACCTGTTTTTCGTAAGCTTGGAAAGTAAAAGCGCCTGTGAGTATTTGATTATTTAAAGAACTGCACTCTAAGGCAGTATGAAAGCTCTCTAAAAGATTTTTTGTTTCGTAAATTGATAAACCCGTTTCATCTATAATTTCAGCAACCGAATCCATAATATATCTCCAACTATTTTGTGTATAGATAATATTTTATGTTTTTTGCGATGATAAGTCGATAAACCATAGTAGAAAAAGTTATTCTATACAATAACTCAAAAATATAATATGTAATTATAGAATAAGTTGTGCTGAAATCATAATATATTGAATTTTCAAAAAACAAAGAGCTTGTTGCTTTAAGAGGACACTATTTTTCTGCAATATTATTGATATCAAGCGGTATTGCCGGATTATTTTTTGCAGATATCATGGTTTGGAAGTTAGTAACTTTTTGCATCATCGGTGTCTATTTTGATATGGTATTTATAGGTAATTTTTTTAATACCAATGATGAAATTAAAGACATATTAAGGAGGTTAAAATGAACTTAAGCTTAAGTAATTCGGATTTAAATTTTATAATTTGCACAATTAGTATGATAATTATAGCTGTGTATTTAACCATAACTTTAAATAAAATCGCAGAAAGCAATAAAAGCTATCGGGATACACAAAAATAAACCATTTTACCTCGTTAGTTTTTGTGTTCTTTGAGGTGGCCAGAATACAAAAACTGCCCGTCCTATAATTCTTTGCTTTGGTAAAAATCCCCAAAAACGGCTATCCTGACTGTTTCCTCTGTTATCACCCATCATAAAGTAATTGCCTTCAGGTACAATAAAAGGCCCGCAATACATATCATCACGGCAAGGCATCCAGTCTGATTTTGATAGAATATACGGTTCATTCAGCTTGTTATCATTTATATAAACAAAATAATTTCCATCTTCTTCCATCTTTATTTCAAGTTTATCGCCAGGCATACCGACTATTCTTTTTATGAAAGCAATATCTTTACATAAAATCCCGGTTAGCCTTGAAATTATAGAGAAGAAATCTTTTCTTAAAGGTTCATCCGGCGGATAAAAAACAAGTATGTCACCCCTGGTTGGTTCCCTAAACGGCTTTGAGAGTTTTTCAACAAAAAGCCTGTCTCCTTCAATTAAAGTAGGGTGCATAGAGCCTGATGGAATCCATCTTAATTCCCCTATAAAAAATCTGATTACAATAACTGCAATTAATACAAAAAGGATTGTATCAAGTGTTTCTTTAATTACAGATGGTATTTTTCTTAAAATTTCTTTAGTGTCTATTTTCATTTATATCCTTCATTTTTTAAAAACTTCGCCAAGTTTAATTAAAAGATTAATATTGTAAACATTCTCCAAAGTTTTTACACTGTTTTGCGCTTCATCTAAAATATTATTCAAATAACATATGGAAGATTCAAGCGCCTTTGTGTATATTTTTGATTCCCTATCAGGTTTCATCATATCATAAAGATGATTTTGCTGCGATATATAAAGATATGGAAGAGTATAAATTCCGTTTTTAATATCAGAGCTTAGCTTTTCATTAAGTGCATTATTATATTCCGCTTCAAAATTTTCTATATCATCATAAATTTGAAATCCGAGTGAAAATTTTAAAACAAATTCTAAAATTGCCCTCTGTGCATTATTGGGAACAGGATTTTTTTCATTTATTAAATATAAAATAGATTTTGCCCCTGCAATAAAAAGCGATGAGGTTTTACCCTTTGATTTTTCAATATACTCTTCAATTTCTATAGTGTTTCCGCGGTTAAAAAATTGATTTATCTCTCCTTTGCAGATATTTAATACATTTTCTGAAAAGTATGAAAAAATACTGGCTGAACCTATTTCG
>Ga0073907_1000113_pt1 | contig 117450 bp, 72 predicted proteins | sample GluameincwithD2O_FD_65483 | JGI IMG/M metagenome (GOLD analysis project Ga0073907, IMG submission 65483) | Mouse cecum microbial communities from Vienna, Austria - Glucosamine amended microcosms incubated with D2O | ecosystem: Host-associated > Mammals > Digestive system > Large intestine >... | reverse complement strand
CTCATTTAATTGAGAAAAGAACAGATTAACTACGAATTCTAATACAAAGATTAGCTACATTTTACGAGCAACTTTTAAGTCCTTTTTGGCTATTTTCTCTCTCTTTCTTAACTATGCAGTGTTATTTTTCAAACTGCGCAAACCGACACCATTATTCCGCTTTAGCTCAGTCGGTAGAGCATTCGGCTGTTAACCGAAGTGTCGTAGGTTCAAGTCCTACAAGCGGAGCCATTCCGGTGATGATTGCAACGAGGATCCACCTGTTCCCATACCGAACACAGAAGTTAAGCTCGTTTACGCCTGATGTAGTTGGGTTTTAACCCCGCAAGATACGGTAGTTGCCGGATTTCAAAAAGATAAAGTATCCACTTTGTGGATACTTTATCTTTTTGCCGCTCAAACAGTATTGCACGGAGTAACAGTAACTAACAGGCAAAAACTTACTTAAACGACGTTCGCGCGAAATAAATGCGCTCACTCATCTCGCATTGCACAAGCAGTGGGTGTCCACTGTTTGTATTAACCGCAATGCTCGGCACCCGACGTAGTTGGGTTTTAACCAACAAGATTAAGTTAATAATTTTAAAAAGCACAGTATCGAATATTCGATACTGTGCTTTTAATTTGCTAATTTCATATTTAACCAATTGCGCCGTTTTTTATACCGAAAGTGTCGCAATGATTGAAAACGAAAGCCAATTAATTAGAATGAAAATTGTGTTATTGTAATTAATCAGGCAATTTTGTAGGGAGGAAAAATGTTTAAAGTTGCGGTAGTTGACGACGAGCAGTCGGCGGTTGTTAATCTTGTTGCCCTCATCGATAAGTACGGAAAAGACGTAAAAAAAGAATTTAACGTCGATTGTTATTCTTCGGGCGGAGCATTGCTAACTTCGGGCTTTGAAGAATACGACATAATATTTTTGGACATAGATATGCCCAATATGACGGGGCTCGAGCTTGCAAAGAGCATAAGAAAGACAAACTCCAGCGTGCTTTTGATATTTTGCACAAACCTCGAACAGTATGCAATCAACGGTTATGAAGTAAGCGCGTTGGGTTTTCTTATAAAGCCGGCTACGGAATTTGCCGTGTTTAATATTTTAAAGAAGGCCTGTTCAATTCTCGAAAACCAAAAGAAGGAAAAAATAGTAATAAAAACAGTTCACGGCAGCGTGGTAGTCAGCTTGTCCGACCTCATTTACGTCGAAGTTTCGCGCCATATTCTATATTATTGTATAATGCGCGACGGCGAGCCGACGGTAGTGCGCGGCAGAGGTTCGATGCAAAACGTTCTTAAAACAATAAATTACGACAACTTTGCAAGGTGCAGCACATGCTATCTTGTCAACATAAACTACGTTCTGTGCATAAAGGACAACTTTGTCGAAGTGCCGGGCAACAGCCTTATGATAAGCAGAAATTTGCGCAAGCAGTTCATAGCAAAGGTTATGGAATACTTGTCCGCAGGGGGAACGATTGGTAGATAGATGAGAGAGTACGCGGGTTTTATATCGTATATAATGGGCAACGAGTTTATGTTTCAGTTGCTTTTGGTCAGTTTATTGGTTGTGCCGTGGCAACATAGGCGCAATCTGTTTCCCGTACGTTATGGAGTGTCGGCGGCGGTAATTATTTTAATTTCTTCGCTTTTCAATCTGCCGCTTCCATACTATTACCTCATTATCTTCGCAATGTTTTTCGGAGCGGTGATTTTAAGCTTCGACTGTAAATTCGGAGAGGCGCTGTTTGTAGCGTTGAATACCTATTGCGTACAGTTTGTAATAAGCAATATGACGTATATGCTGTATTTCCTGTTTTCGCAACAAAATTGGCGTTTCGAAATGTTTTTTGCCGTGTCCGTTCCCGTTTTTGTAATATGCTGCGCGCTGTTCTTCTTTTTCTACACGCTGCATATCAGAAAAATAAGTAATTTACAGTTCAACAACATTACCGTGTTGTTTTCGACGGCAATATTTCTTGTTATAGCCGTATTTATAACCTACTATATGCAAATCTGGATAGGCAACGACAACAACGCTTTGTGCATAGTTATGCGCCTGTTCTCCGTTATCTTCGGCTGTACCGTTTTCTTTGTTAATATTCTCAATATGCGCACGGTAACCGTTGAAGAGGAAAAGAAGCTTTTATGCGCTCTTTTAAGTAAGGATAAGGAATATTACGAGCGCGCCCGTATCAGTCAGGAAAAGTTGAATACAAAATATCACGACTTAAAGCAGCTTGTCAACAAGGGGGAAATCGACAGGGAATACCTCAAAGAGCTGGATATAGTGCGCAGTTTTTTTACGGGCAACCGCGCGCTTGACATAATACTTACAGAAAAGGCTATGCTATGCGAGGAGGAAAATATCCGTTTGATTTGCTCGGTTGACGGCAAGTTGATAGAGTTTATGAAGCCCTACCATATATATTCGCTTATCGGCAACGCCATAGATAACGCCATTGAAAGTCTTACAAAGGTTGCCGACTCGGACAAGCGCGAGCTTACTTTAAACATCGAGCGTAGAAACGATATGTGCGTAATATCGCTCAACAACTATTTCGAGGGCAGTCTTAAAATGAAGGACGGGTTGCCCGTAACTACCAAACTCGACTCGGACAACCACGGTTACGGTATAAAAAGTATAAGGGAAACGGTCAAGTTCTATCGCGGAGAGCTATATATTTCCGCACGCAACAATATGTTCACTATTATGGCGGTTATCCCCGTAAGGTAAATATGAAAAAAAAGATTTCAGCAATTTTAACGGTGGCGGTATTGGTGCTTATTATACCGCTTTCCTGCATAATAACGGGCTTTGCGCTGCCTCCTCAGTACGGCGCGACTTACTATGCGGAACTTCCCGATATGGTCAACCGGTTGAAAACGGCGGAGGGAAAAAGAATAATAGTTGTCGGCAACAGCGGAGTTGCGTTTGCGCTTCGCGGAGATTTGGTTGAGCGCGAGCTTTCGGGATACACCGTATGTCCGTTCGGGCTTTACGGCGCGATAGGTACAAAAACCATGATGGATTTATCCAAACCCCACATACGCGAGGGGGACATAGTAATTCTCGCGCCCGAGCAGCTTTCTCAGTCACTGTCGCTGTATTTCAGCGGAGAACACGTTTTGCCGTCCGTTGAAAGCGATTGGGGCTTGTTGACTAATCTCGACTATAAAAATTCTTCCTCTATCGTCGGGAATTTTCCCGCATATCTCGGCAACAAGTTCGGCTATTGGAAGAGCGGCTCCGCTCCCGACCCCAAGGGCGTTTACAGGCACGACTCGTTTGATAGTAACTGCAATATGGTTTTCGAGCGCCCGCACAACGTAATGCCCGACGGCGTGGATACCAACTCGCTTATTTCATACGACAAAAGTGTGTTTTCCGAGGATTTTGCCGACTACGTCAAAGAGTATGGCGAGCTTATAACAAAAAGGGGCGCAACGCTTTTGTTCGGGTTTGTTCCCGTAAACGCTTCGGCAATTTCTCCCGATACCACGGCGGAGGACATCGACGAGTACTACGACTATGTGTCCGAAGTGACGGGGCTTGAACTGTTGGGCAGTCCGCATAATTATATTTTGGAAAAGGAATGGTTTTACGACAACAACGTGCACTGCAACTCGTCGGGTGCGGTGGTATATACGAGAAATCTTGTCAAACATTTAAAGGCATACCTGAAAGACAGTTCAAAAACGCAGATTGAAATTCCCGAAAAGCCGCAGTTGCCCGACGGAGAAACAGTCGACGGCAACGACGCCGACGCCGACTGTTTCGAGTATTCGGAAACGGACGGACGGCTTACTATTACAGGTCTTACCCAAAAGGGCGGGGAGCGCACCGAGCTCACTATTCCAACGTCGTTCAACGGCAAGCGCGTTACGGCTTTTAGTGCAAGCGCGTTTTCAGGCAATACCGTAATCGAGAGAATAAATTTACAAAAAAATATCAGGAGCATTGCGGATTCAAGCTTTAACGGCTGTACTTCGCTTAAAAGGCTTTACGTTGCAAAGGGAGAAAACCCCTCGGTCTGCGCCGTGTACGGCGGACTTTTCGAGGGCGCGCCAAACTGTAAAATATATATCGAAAGCAGCTTACTTTCGGCATACGCGACAGACTATTTCTGGGCAAGGTATGCCAATTTAATGGTTGCCTATTAAAGCTATGAAAAAAATGTTTAAAATTTTAGCCGTCGCTGTCGCGCTTTGTATTATTTTCGCTTCTGGCTGTACGGTTACAAATTCGGCAGACAGGGAAATTTTTTGCAAGTTAGTTTTGAGCGACGGGGTGGGGTTCAGGTGCTCGCAGCCTATCGCCGAAGTAAAAAAGGGTGAAAGCCATACTTTTGAAATGACGCTTGCAAACGGCTACGAAGTGGCAAACGTCGACTATGCGGACTATACCTTGTCCCCCGAAAGCGACCCCGACGAAAACGGAGAAAGGCAAATTGCGCTTACTTTAAATAATGTGCGCTATTCCGCCAACGTCGAGCTTGAAATGCAAAAGACGCAGACGGCAAACACGGTTACAATAAATAAAAGCGCGTTTTACGAGTGCGACGAGTACACAAAAATAACCGAGCGCGGCGTCGCAATGTTCGAGCTGTATTTTGACAAGGACTACACTTTCGGCGGAATTAAGGAAAACGTGCGCTATGACGAGCGCGGCAGCGATTCGATGCCGGTTGACGGCAAGCGAAAGGTAATTTTAACTTTCAAGGGCATAGAAGGCGCAACCTCGTTAAATATCGAGGCAGTCGCTGTCGGAAATTCATATTCGCTAAACGTCGGGGCAAGGCGCATAAAATACGACTTAAACGGCGGCAGCTTTAACGACGGGTTCGAGGGCGGCTCGTACTCGGTCGGATATGTTTCAACTTCGCGCAACCGCCCCAACACCCACTTGGGCGCGGGCACAATAAGCCGCGAGGGCTACAATTTAATCGGTTGGAACACGAAGAGCGACGCAAGCGGAACGCACATAGGTCTTGGCAGCCGTGCGGAGGTACAAAACGGCAAGCTATGCACGCTGTATGCCGAGTGGAGCAAGCATTCTCCGCACACGCATTTCAGCTACGAGCTGGTTGCAAGAGATGACGTAAAAAAACTTTACGACAGTCAACAGCCCGAAAGCCTTGAAAACATAAAAACCGACGAACGTGAAAACTCGGTTGCGATAATAACTTCATACAGCGGCGCGGCTAACTATGTTACCGTTCCCGACAAAATCGACGGAATAGAAGTGGGCGGAATAATGAAAAATGCGTTTTACAGCATATCCACGCTCAGAAAAGTTACTCTGCCGCACACCCTGCAATTTATCGGGGAAGCGGCGTTCTATAACTGCAACGCGCTCAAAGAAATTACGCTTTCGGACGGATTGAAGAGCGTTTACGAAAATTCATTCGGCTACAATCCGCAGATAACTACAATCAATCTCAACGCTTCAAGCGTGCCGCTATACGTCACTACGGAAAACGGACAGCTCGCAAACAAGATAGAGTTGCTTTTAAACGACAAATCTGCAAAGCCGAAACTTGTATTCTTTGCCGGCTGTTCGATTTGGTACGGAGTCAACGCGCGCGAGGTAGGAGAGGTCTACAATAAATATTCCGCGTTCAATACGGGCGTAATAGGCGGAACCTGCGCGCTTTATCAGCTTGATTTGCTTTTGAGCTGTATGCGCGGCGGTGACGTGCTTGTGCACATGCCGGAGCCCACCTCGATTTATCAATTTTTATGTAACGCCGACTGCGACGCTCGGGTTTTTACAACTCTTGAAGCCAACTATGATTTGATATCGCGGCTCGATTGGACAAGATATACAAAGGTTTGGCCCGCGTTTGCGGAGTATATTTCAAGCCGAAAAACTCTGCTTTCGGCAAGCGGATATGTGCCGCAGAGCTATGAGGACGAGATAACCTATTCGGACGCATACGGGGACTATATAAAATACCGCGACGGCGGATTTGACAACGAGGGTGAAAGGTACAACCTTGTTCAGATTGCCGACTTAACGGGCTATAAGGCTGTTGAAAAACTAGACAGTTGCTACCGTAGGTTTACGGACAAAGGTATAGATGTGCTGTTCGGCTACGGTCCCACCAATTTGGACGGACTGTCATACAGCTCGGGCGTAGAGCTTGAAAACTATTTGAAAAAGGAGTTTGCCTTTTTCAAAACGCCGATAGAGATGTTTATGCCTTTCTCGGCGGCGGTTATGCAAGCAAAATACTTTTTTGACACAAATTACCACCTTTCTACCGAGGGCGCAAAGCTGTTTACAGAGGACGTGATTCAACGCATAGGACAGTATTTATAGAGTAAAAATTCCGTGATTTTTATTGCGGAATTTTATTTTTCTCCGAAAGTGCCGTTTTTTTTACTAAATGTGTCGCAAGTATTGAATTTATTTTTTTATTTACTATTATGTTTGTACAATGCTTTTTTTGTGATATTCTATCAGAATTTACACAAAAGCGCAGGAAAAACAAGAAAGTAAATTAAAAATTGGAGGAAAAAAATGGCAAAAACTAAAATTTTGAAACCTGTTGGTTGCACGGTGCTTGCCGCTGTATGCATGCTTACCGCTGTAAACGTAGCTACGTTCAGCGCTCATGCTGCGACCGACGGCTATGAGGGTTACGCTTACGAGCTTGAAACCAAAAGCCGTCAGGATTCATTGAACAAAGCTAACGAGCTCAGCAAAGAGCTTGCCGGCGAGGGCTTTACCCTTCTCAAAAACGAGGCCGGTGTTCTTCCTTTGGGAAACGGCGCCAAAGTAAGCCTTTTCGGTAAAAACTGGGAAAACCCCGTCTACGGCGGTTCGGGTTCGTCATCGTTCAGCACTGCTTCCGAGGGCGTTGTATCGGCTTATAAGTCTATGGAAGATGCCGGATTCAAGATTAACCCTTCGCTCAGGGCGTTCTACAAGGACAATGCTCGTTCCGGTAACGGCAGACCCAACTATTCCTACGGTACTACCGATATGGCTACGGGCGAAACTCCGATGGCAAGCTATGATAACGAAGCTAAAAAGGATTTCGGTGCATATAAGGACGCGGCTGTCGTTATGCTTTCGAGAACGGGCGGCGAGGGCTACGACGTAACCCATACATATAAAGCTACTTCTATCGACGGCAGAGCAACGACTGCCGGACAGCACTACCTTATGCTTGACGACAACGAAAAAGCTCTTATCAACCTTGCAAGGGACACAGTCGGCGCAAACGGCAAGGTAGTTGTATTGGTAAACTCTTCCTCACCCCTTGAATTTGCAGACGCAGAATATAACAAGATAGACTCCATTCTTTGGACGGGACTTCCCGGCACCACCGGTTTTGACGCTCTCGGCAAAATTTTGAAGGGAGATATCAACCCTTCGGGCAGAACGGTAGACGCGTGGGTTAAGGATTTCAAGAAGATTCCCGCAGTTCAGAACTTCGGTAACAACGGCGTATCGGCTAAGTATGAAAACGATAACTCGTCGTCGGGCGCATTAATTTCTCCCGCAGGTAACGCACTGCTTCTTCCCTCCGAAGACGACGACGGCAATATGACTTACACGGCTCCCGGTAATACGGTAGTTTACGAAGAGGGCATCTATGTAGGCTATAAGTATTATGAAACGAGAGCTTACGAGGAGGATAAAAAGACGGGCGCAGTTGCCGACAAGTGGTACAACGACAACGTCTTATATCCTTTCGGACACGGTCTTTCGTACACGAGTTTCAAGTACAGTGAATTTACGCTTACGGGCGAGCTTACCAAGGACGGCACCGTCACTGCAACCGTTAAAGTTACCAACGAAGGTAATAAAGCCGGCAAGGAAGTAGTTCAGCTCTATTACTCCGCACCCTATACCGCAGGAAAAATAGAAAAATCGCACGTTGAACTCGGTGATTTTGCTAAGACGGGATTACTTCAACCAGGTGCTTCAGAGGTTGTTACGCTCAGCATCCCCGTAAAATCTATGGCTTCATACGACTGGGACGACGCCAATGGAAACGGCTACAAGTGCTACGAGCTTGACGCAGGCGATTATAACTTCTATGTCGGCAGCAACTCGCACGGCTGGTATAACAACACTGTAAATAAGGGTACGAAAAATCTTGCTGAAGGTATTAAATATGAAATGAATATCGACGGTAAGGCAGACAAAAACGACAACCAGTTCGACGACGTATCTGCAGGTATCGAGGGCAGAGGAATTACCGAAATGTCGAGAAACGACTTCGAAGGCACTTTCCCTCAGCCTCTTTCCGAGGAGGATAGGTCTGTCGGAGTACCTACTTCTAACTATCTTACAACTCAAAACTGGAACGTAAACACCTTGGCGGATCCCGACGCGTCCGAGTACGACAAAGGCAAACCCTGGTACGTAGCTGCCGCAGATATGCCTAAATATGCCGAAAAGGAATTGACGGGTAAAGAAGAGGGAATTATCCGCCTTATGGACCTCAAAGGTATCGACCCTTGGAATGAGGACGGCACCGAAAACGGACAGTGGGAAAAATTCCTTGACCAGTTTACTCTTAAACAGATGACCGAAATGGTTGAATTCGGCAAATTCAGATCGATTGCCATAGATGCGCTCGGTATTCCCGAAGGTATTCACCCCGACGGTCCTTTCGGATTCGTTGGTCAAGAACCCAATCACGGTTCGGCAAGATGCTACTATGTATCTCCCAACATTGTTGCCGCTACTTTCAATAAAGAGCTTATGGAAAAACAGGGTGCGATGATTGGTGAAGAGGGCGCTTGGATGGGCTATAACGGACTCTACGGACCCGGCGTAAACATTCACAGAACTCCCTTCTCGGGACGTAACTTCGAGTACTATTCCGAGGACGCATTCCTTACCGGCATTACCGCGGCTTACGTTACAAAGGGTATGCAGTCCAAGGGCGTATTCCCCTTCCTTAAACACTTCGCGTTGAACGATCAGGAAACCGACCGTAACGGCGTAACTACGTTCGCAACAGAGCAGGCTATGCGTGAAATTTACCTCAAAGCATTCCAGCTTGCTATCGACGTTGATTCGACAAGCAACGTTTGGAGCGCAGATTACAACGGTCACAAGGGCGCGCTCGGCATAATGTCCGCTTTCAACAGAGTGGGCTATGAATGGGCAGGTTCCAACTATGCTCTCCTTACTACCGTTCTCAGAGAGGAATGGGGCTTCAAGGGCTTTGTCGTTACCGACTGGTTCAACGGCGGATATATGGATCAGACAAGAATGATTCGTGCAGGAAACGATTTGTCGCTTGCAATGACTCAGCAGATTACTCCGCTTGTAAATAATAAGGATATCGGTGCTGCAAACGTCTACACGGCTACTACCGTAACCGCACTCAGAAACGCAGCTCGCAACATTTCGTATGCAACGCTTTGGTCATGCAATATGTCCAAACTCGTAAACTACACCGATACGGTTGAACTCAACGACAGCTACACGGTATTCAAGGGCAAGGAACTTACGCTTGACTTCGGAAGTGATGTTTATGAAACCGAATTCGCAGGTCTTACCTATGAAATTACTCCCAGCGACACGCAGACAATTCACCACACAAATCCTAAACCTCTGCCCGCTGATTTACCCAACGGCTATGCTAAAATCAACGGCAGCGTTGCAACAGTAAACATTCCTGCCGACGCTAAAGTTAACGAAGACGGTACTGCAACTTGGCAGCTTACTGTATCCGTAAAGAACGCTAACGGCAAGTATCTCGGACAGAGCAAGACCGTAACTATCAACTATGTAGATAAGACGGTAGACGAGCAGGTAAGTGCTCTTACCGAAGCTGTAAACGACTTGGCTTCCAAGCTTGATAAGCTTACTAGCGACCTCGGTACGGCTAACGGAACTATAAGCAATTTGCAGACCACAATTAACGGCTTGCAGACGACTATAACAAGCTTACAGAACGACATAAAGACGCTTCAGAGCGCAAACACCGAAGCTAACGGCAAGTTGGCAGAGTTGGAGACGGCTCTCGAAGCAGCTAACACCGCTCTCGAAGCAGCTAAGAAAGAAGCAAGCGACGGCGACGCGGCTCTCAAGGCAGAACTTGAAGAACTTAAAAAGGCTCTTGAAGAGGCTAACGCTAAAATTGCCGACCTCGAAAAGGCAAGTGCCGAAGGCGGTTGCGGAAGCTCCGTAGCTCTCGGAAGCACAATGGCTCTTGTTTCGGTTGCTCTTGCCGGTGCAGTTATAATGCTTGTTTTGAAGAAGAGAACCAACAAATAATAACCCCAAAACTCGGCGAACGGGATTGAATTGAATAAAGCAATTTCGGTCCCGTTTACGTCGGGCGGTAGCAAAAGCGATTATACCGCTTTTGCTATTCGTTCGTTAAAGAAGCAAATAAAGGAGTAAAATTTAATGAAATCAAAAACAACTTTGGGCATCAAACTCATTGCGCTTACGCTTGTGTTTGCCCTGCTTGTTCCCTTCATCGCGGCATGCGGAGGAACAAAAATTTCGTATTCGGGCTCGTCGCTTGCAGACGGACAAGTAGGCGTGGAATACACGGCAAGCGTTGCAACGGCAACGGGTGCCGACGGTATAACCTATGCGCTTAAAGATGGAGATTCGCTTCCCGCAGGTCTTACCCTTTCGTCTGCCGGCGCAATATCCGGCGTTCCCACGACGGCTGCCGACGCTAAATCGTTTACCGTTGTGGCCTCAACCGAGGGAGCAAGCGCGGAAGCAAGTTTTTCAATTAAAATAAAAGAAGCGGATTTTGCATATGAGGGCGGCACGGTTTCTACCGTCGTCAATCAAGAGGCAAATCTTTCGGTTGCAACTGCAACGGGTGCAACAGGCGTTACATATACAATTAAATCGGGCACGCTTCCCGAAGGACTTACTTTCAGCAACGGCTTGATAACGGGTACGCCTACGACTGTTTCGACTGCCGAAATAGTAGTTACCGCAACCGCTGGCAACCTTACCCCCAAGGACGCAACCTGGACGGTTAAAGTTACTTTGCCCAGGCTTGAATATTCCGAAGTGGCAACCGAAAACGGTATGTTGGGCGTATATTACACCTCGCTTGTAAATACCGCGACGGGTTCGGACAATATTAAATATTCGGTTGCGGAGGGAACAACTCTTCCCGAAGGCATTCAGCTTACCGAGGACGGACTTTTATACGGCATACCTGCAAAACGCAACAATGCCGAGTTTGGAATTACGGCAAGCGCAGAAGGTTTCGAGCCTGCTACGGCAACCGTAAAAATCAACGTCAGAGCTAAGTTGGAAGCAGAGGGCAACGGTACAATTTCTTACACGACTCACTCTATGACGGCGGCTATGGAAGACGTGCTCTATGTGGCTCTTTCGGGTGAAAAGAGCGTTGCAACCGCTACTGCCGATAACTATGCTGTTGTATCGTACAAACTTGCCGAGGGCAGCACGCTTCCCGAAGGCTTGACGTTCTATCCCAACGGCGCAATCTATGGTACGCCCACAACGAGAGGTACTTATAAATTTACGGTAGTTGCAAGCGCAGATCTTTGCCAAGACGTTTCGGCGGAATTCTCGTTGAGAGTAAAAGAGCCCAGCGTTATATACAACAAGTCAATCAAGCTTGAAAAAGCAACGGTAGGCGTTGAATACAGTGCCGACATCGCAACGGCTACGACGCCCAACGGCGCAAAGGTAACTTATGCAGTGGGAGTAGGTACTGACCTTCCTTTGGGGCTTTCGCTCAGCGCGGACGGTAAAATTACCGGTACGCCCAGACAGTCGGCAAGACTTGTCACATTCACGGTAGTGGCTTCCGCTGAAGGATATTCCGACGCAAACTGCACTGTAACAATGCCTGTATCCGATCAGGAAACGGATATTGCAGACGGCAAAATGGAAATTGAGTATATCGACCTTACCGGTATCAGCGGCGCAGGTTATTCGGGTTCCGCTAAGGAAGAGGCAATGGTTCAAAACGGTGCGAATATCGGAGCAAGCAACGGCTATTATCTCGCATATACGCACACCGCAAATCTTACCCTCACGTTCAAATTCAAATCGTCCGCGGCTGTTACCAATGCCGAACTTCATATAGGCCTCGGCACCGAGCTCGGCAATATAAATCTGACAACCGAACACTTCGGTATTTATGTCAACGGCGTCGAAGTCAACTTCGGTTCGTTCGCATTGAAGAGCGATAATACAACTAGCGTAACTTCATTTACCGACTACCTCGCAGGTAAAGTTTCGTTAAATGAAGGAGATAACGTAATCCAGCTTGTAGTTAAAGAAAACCTTCTTCTTAAAAACCAGGCAACAGGCGGACCTTGCATCGACTATGTACAGGTAAATTCAAGCTCCACGCTCAGATGGACGCCTTGCCTCTACAATACAATCGGTAAATAAGGAGAAAATTTATGAAAGTGATGAAAATGCTTTGGAAACATTGCAAAGCCTGGATGTTTACAACCGTCATTGTAATGCTCGTTTTAATTGTCGCTTCGCTTGTAGTTACGCAAAATACGTTCGTCTACGGCACAATTAAAATTTTACTCGGCAGCGAAAGACGAGTGTTGCTTGAAGGTGACGCAAGCAAGTACCAATACTATACCGTCGGCAAAGACGGCGAATACGGCTTTAAACAGTTTACTCCCGACGGAGAAATCAAAAGCAAAAGCGACGCGTTGAAGCAAGCCAACAGGCTGAATGAAGAAATCGCGTCCGAAGGTTTTGTTCTTCTCAAAAACGAGGACTATAAGGCAGGTTCGCGCGCGTTGCCCATAAGAACGCCTAAATCCGAAAGCGACGCGGCTTCTTCCAATCCCAAAATCAGTATTTTCGGCAAAAACTCGACAAACCTTGTTTACGGCGGTTCGGGCTCGGGCGGCGGACTCGGAGAATCCGTAACAATCTATCAGGCTCTTTCCGACGCGGGCTTTGACTGCAATCCCAAACTGCGCGACTTCTATAACAGCCGCGCAGCCGGTGACGGCAGATCTCCCAACCCCGCAATAGGTGACGATACGTTTGGTTTAAAGACGGGTGAAACTCCGCTTGCAAACTATACGCAGGAAGTTAAAAACTCATACAACGACTATAATGACGCGGCTATCGTAGTTATTTCCCGTATAGGCGGCGAGGGCTTCGACTTGCCCAGAACTATGCTTACGGGCTCGGGCGGCAGCGTGCTTCCCGGTTCCGACGCAGGCGACCACTACCTCGAACTCGACAACAACGAAGAGGCGCTCATAAAGGAAGTCGGCTCTAAATTCGACAGAGTTATCTTGGTTGTAAACTGCGCAACTTCTATGGAACTCGGCTTTATCGAGGACAGCAGCTTCGGTATCGACGCGGCAGTTTGGATCGGTTCTCCCGGCGGCGCAGGCATAAACGCGCTCGGCAAAATTTTAAACGGCAACGTAAATCCCTCCGGCAGAACGGTGGACACCTATGTCCGCGATTTTACCGCAGACCCTACCTGGCAGAACATAGGTAACAACAATGTCGCAGGCAACAACGAATATACCTCCGGCGGCGTGGGACAGGGCTATTACTTTGTCGAGTACGAAGAGGGTATCTATGTCGGATACCGCTATTGGGAAACTCGCGGCTATATGGAAGCCGAAGATTACAGCAACTTCGAATGGTACGATGAAAACGTAGTTTATCCTTTCGGTTACGGTCTTTCTTACTCGCAGTTTAGCTGGGAAATTGTCAACAAAGTTCCCGATACAAGCGAAAATCTTACAAAGGACGGAAAAATAAGCGTTACCGTAAGAGTTACCAACAACAGCGATGTTGCAGGCAAAGACGTTGTTCAGCTCTACTACAATGCCCCTTACAGAATAGGTGCAACGGGTCAGATAGAAACCCCTCACGTTACGCTCGGCGCATATGCTAAGACTCCGCTTATTCCCGGACGTGAATCGAAGGACGTAACTCTCGAACTCAATGTTGCGGATATGGCTTCGTATGACTATAACGATATCAACGGCAACCAGAACAAGGGCTACGAGCTCGGCAAAGGCTACTATAAACTATTTATAGGCAAAAATGCTCACGATTGCTGGAGCGATGACGGCAGCAACCTGTCGTTGCGCTATTTCGTTCCCGAAACATATTACTATTACACCGAGGGTGACAACAAGGTCGAAAACCGTTTTGACGACGTTAGCTCGCATATCGAACAGTATATGAGCAGAGAAAACTTCGCTAAAACAATGTCAACAATGCCTACGGCAGAGGACAGAGAAGTCGAAAAGAAGTTCATAAATTCGTTTGCTTACGATCAGGCGGCTTATGACGAAGCTTACGGCGCGGCTTATAAAGTTGATAAACTTCCCGTAACGGGCGCTGCGGGCAAAGAGGGGCAGTCGCACCTCTACGACGCAATAGAGTTTAACGAGGAAACGGGAGAATTAAAGGTTGATTATAACAGCGAAGTATTCCAAAGCCTCCTCGATATGCTTACCGTCGACCAGATGCGCAACCTCATAGGTACGGGCGCGTTCAACACGGCGTATATCACTTCTATCGACAAACCCAAGACAACCGACCCCGACGGCCCTGCCGGATTTACAAACTTTATGGGTGACCCCACGGTTTATGACACCTGCTTCTATTGTTCGGAATGCGTTATCGGCGCAACCTTCAACAGAGATCTCGCTTACGATATGGGCGTTATGGTGGGTATCGAGGGAATTTTCGGCAACGTCAAGGGTGACGGCGTTCCCTACTCCGGTTGGTATGCTCCCGCAGTAAACATTCACCGTTCGCAGTTCGGCGGACGTAACTGGGAATATTATTCCGAGGATCCCATTTTAAGCGGTAAAATGGGCGCAAGTGTCGTTCAGGGCGCAATGTCAAAGGGCGTCTATACTTACGTCAAGCACTTTGCCGTCAACGACCAGGAAACAAACCGCGACAGTAACGGTTTGGTTGTTTGGCTCAATGAGCAGGCGTTGCGTGAAATCTACCTCAAACCCTTCGAAATTATCGTAAAAGAGGGCGGCGCAACCGCTATTATGTCCTCCTTCAACCGTATCGGTCAGGTATGGGCAGGCGGCAGCTACGAGCTTCTTACAGAGGTGTTGAGAGGAGAATGGGGCTTCAAGGGAATGGTTATTACCGACTACAATTTGCAGTATGACGGCTATATGCGCGTAGAGCAGATGATAAGGGCAGGCGGGGATTTGAACCTTGTACAGGGCGGCTTGCCTGATTGCGATCCCAATAACGCAACCGAAGTAAATCTTCTTCGTCGCGCAACGCACAACATTCTCTATACCGTTGCAGGCTCAAATGCAATGAACGGCATGGGTGAAGGCAACGTTTGGGGATATGCAATGCCCACTTGGGTCATGATTCTCATAATCGTTGACTGTCTTGTTGCTGTCGGATTCGGAGTTTGGGGCTTCTTTGCAATACGCAGGGCAATTAAAAAGACCAAAGCCGAAGAGGAAGGTTCGGGCGGTTCGGATGATTCTGACGGCCCCGTAATTCCCGAAGGCAATGCGGCTGCCGAAGGCGCAGACATAGGTTAAGCTTTAATTTAGCTTTATGCATATATGTAAATCGTATATGCTTCCTCCTCCTTAAAAGAGGCGGCTTTTGCCGCCTCTTTTATTTTTTAAATTCGCCTAAAACCAAGGCATATATCGGGGGCAATCGGCTTTTTACGCAAATTGCGGCGCGTATTTTGAAAATTAGGTATTGCAATTAAGCAAAAGCTATGATACAATAAAAAAATAAGGGCGCGCCCTTATGCGGTTGTACCACAACCGCATAATAAAGTTTAATAGTTTTTGCGCGGCTGTTGGAGATAAGGTGTACGATTTCAGTTCGTTATTATTTTGGTATAAATTTATATTTTTGACTGAACTGTTATTCGGCTATATGATTATAATTTTCCGCTTAAACCCCAAACGCAACGTCTGGTGGAGAATTTTGGTTTGCTTTATAGTTGCGTGTGGGTTGGCTTTTGCTATACCCGTAATACATGACAGCGCGCTATATCTTTCCTTTATGTCGATAGCGCTGTTTTCGATAACCGTCTTTATAGCAAAGTTCTGTATGGATGAATCGTGGAAAACAGTTATTTTTGTGGGTATGTTTGCCTACACCGTGCAGCACATATCATATCAGTTATACACTCTTGTGTGCAATCTTCTCAACGTCGGCGGCAATATCTATACTTCAAGCGCGTCAACTTTTGCCGAGCCGCTGTCAATACTCATATTTTTCTCGTCGCACGTTTTGATATACGTCATTGCTTGGGCGGTGCTTTCCTACAAATTAAAGGACGTAGAAGATTTTATTATAAGCAGAAACAGCTTAATATTTTTGTCGATAATAATTTTACTTTCGGACGTGGTTATAAACGCCATCGTCGTTTACAACGTAATAAGCACCTCGAAGATAATTTTAAATATTATAGCCGTCTATAACATTATGACTTGCGTTTTCGCGCTGTGCGTTCAGTTTTTAATGCTCAACTCCGAGCATTACGAGTCGGAGCTGAAAATAGTCGAAAGCTTGTGGCGCAGGGACAGGCAGACCTTTGAAATGACAAAGGAGAGCATAGAGCTTATAAACACCAAGTGCCACGATTTGCGGCACAGAATGAATATTGCGCGCAACAGACCGCAGATTGATGAAAACGAACTTGCCGAAATAGAAAAGGCAATAAACATTTACGAAGAAAATATCAAGACGGGCAACGATACTTTGGATATAATTTTATCCGAAGCCAGCTTTGTCTGTCACAACAACGGCATTACGCTTATATGTATAGCCGACGGCAAGCTGTTGAACTATATGCACAGCGGAGATATTTATTCGTTGATACAAAACGCGGTAAATAACGCAATAAACGCCGTTGGCGCGGTTACGGACGACGGCAAGCGAATAATAAGAATTATGGTGCGGCAACAAAGCGGCGTAGTTTGCATACACATAGAAAATTATTTCGACGGTTCGGTGCAAATGCAGTTTAAAGACGGCGTTCCCGTCACGGGACAGGACACGCGCTATCACGGCTTCGGAATGCGCAGCATAAAAAATGTATGCAAAAAATACGGCGGAAAAGTCGACGTCGAGGTCGAAGAGGATATATTCAATCTCGATATAACTCTTCCGCTTAAAGCCGACATTTAGTTGAAAGATAATAATACGGGGGCAAAAATGCGTATAGCAATAGTTGAGGACGAAAAGCACAACAGAGATTTGTTGATAAAGTATATTGACGATTTCGGCAAGTCGAACGGCGTAAACTTTGTCGTCGACACATTTTCGGACGGACTTGAATTTCTTACTTCTTACAAGCCGGTGTACGCACTGGTATTTATGGATATAAAGATGCCCAACATCGACGGAATGGAAACGGCCAAACGGCTGCGGGAAATCGATAACGAAGTTGTGCTTATTTTTATAACAAATCTTTTAAACTATGCGATTCGCGGTTATGAGGTCGGCGCTTTCGATTTTGTCTTGAAGCCCGTCGGTTACGCAGATTTTTCAAGCAGAATGAAGAAGTTTTTAAAGCGATTTGCAACCGCGGAAAGGCAAGAACTTGTTATACTTTCAAATAATACCAGGGTGCGCGTTGCGGTAGAGGATATTCTTTGGTTGGAGGTCGACGGGCACAACATAATATATCATCTTGCCGACAGCGAGTACACTGTAAGAGGTTCGCTTGTAAAAGCAGAGCGAGAACTTCCGGACTGCTTTGAAAAATGCAACAGCGGCATTTTGGTAAATTTAAATTACGTTCAGTGTATTGAAAAGGACAGCGTTTGTGTTTTCGGGAATTGGTTGCCGATATCTCGGCCGAAGAAAAAAAGTTTTTCCGCAGCGGCGGTAAAATACATAGAAAAGAAATAAACGAACGGGTGCGGAAAAATTTCGCACCCATTTATTTTAACAAAATTTTTATTTATAAACGGTAGTTAATAACAAATTTTGAACAAATTTTAACAGATTTTGACGGGGAGTATTGTTTTGTTTAAATTTACGCATTATATTCTTGACACGAAGCAGGCGCCTTATGTTAAGCGGCCGACCTGCAAAAATTTTTGGAGGAAATGATATGAAATCATCAGCTAAAACCAAGAAAATGCTTGTAGCTCCTGCTTTGGCAGTCGCAGGGGTATTGGTATTTTCGAGTATGGCAATCCCTGTACGTTCGTTTGCAAAAGCCGACGCAAACTCGGGTTTGACCAGGTACGAGTCAAGTTACGGCAGCAAGGCGGAAGCAAGAGAAGCGGGACTTGAGCTCAACTATCAGATAGCGGCGGAAGGCGCAGTTCTTTTAAAGAACGAAAACAACGCTCTTCCTCTCAAAATAGTTGAAACAAGCACGCCTTCCGACAAACCCAACACCGACCCCGTAATTACCCGTTCGGGCAACAAGATAAGCGTATTCGGTTACGGCTCCATCGCTCCCAACGGCGGCGGCTCGGTAAACGACGCCGAAGCTTCGGCAGGTACGGTAACTTTCGACTCGACATTCTATACAAGCTTCGAGGACGCAAAGTTCGAAGTAAACCCCAAATTAAAGGGAATGTACGAGGGATATCTTGCTGATAAAACGGTCAACGGAGACGCGGATATCGATATCGGGCACTACTCGCTGCCTTCTATAGAAAGCTCTTATGAAAACTATAACGACGCGGCGGTAATCATTCTCGGCAATTCAAGCAAGAAAAGCGGAGAAAGCGGACACGAACTGCAATACGGTGAAGCACAAAAGGCGCTTGTCGATTTTGTAACCCAAAAGTTCGATAAAGTAGTCGTGCTTATAAACAAATCCGTTCCCATGGAAATCGATTGGCTTAAAAAGAACGACAAAATCGACGCTATTTTGTTGTTGGGAGAAGCGGGAACCAACGGACTTGACGTCACCGGTCATCTTTTAAACGGAGATATTAACCCGTCGGGCAGATTGGTGGACACATATGTTGTAGACCAGACCAAAGTTCCCTCTTATGTAAACTACAATAAACAAGGCATTGCTAACATGATGAGCGGCAATGACACTTATAAGTCGTATAAACTCGGTTCAAACGAAACCAACACCTATTTCGTCGAGTATGAAGAGGGCATTTACGTCGGTTACCGCTATTGGGAAACCCGCGGTTATGAAGAAAACGATAACTGGTCTTGGTACAACAACAACGTTACGTACACGTTCGGCACGGGGCTTTCATACACGACCTTTGATTGGGAAATTCAAAACAGTTCTACGCCTGCAGGCGCAATAACTGCGGATAAAACTATCAAATTCGACGTAAAAGTTACCAACACGGGTGACGTTGCGGGTAAAGACGTTGTCGAGCTGTTCTACACTGCGCCGTACATTGAGGGTGAAATTGAAAAATCTTACGTCGAGCTCGGCGGCTTTGCAAAAACAAAGCTTCTCGAACCCAACGAAAGTCAGGTAGTTACAATCGAACTCAAAGTCGAAGATATGGCTTCGTATGACTATAACGACGCAAACACAAACGACAACTGCGGCTACGAGCTCGATAAGGGCACTTACAGCGTCAAGCTTATGAGAAACGCTCACGATGAGGTCGCAAAGAGAGATTATACAATTGCAGAAACCACAAACGTAAAGAGCGAGTCCAAAAACATTTTCGAGGACAGCAACAAATACGTTGACGAGCACTTTACCAAAAAGCTCTCCCGCGCAGACTTTGCAAGCACTATGCCCGACGCAGTCACCGAGGCGGAGAGAAGCAAGCTTTCCGCTGCGGACTACGAAAAGTTTAAGCCTGTAGTTGTGGACAACGAAAACGACGTAATGCCCACTCAGGCGGATGCGGCAACAAGGCCCGAAAAGGCGGAAATAATGCTTGCAGACCTTGCAGGTAAGTCTTATGACGACCCTATGTGGGAGCAGCTTTTAAATCAGCTTACAATCGAAGAAATGGTTGACCTCTATCAAAACGGCGGCTTCCATTCGATAGAACTTGACTATATCGGCAAACCTTACTCAATGGATACCGACGGCCCTCTCGGATGGACGGGTACGGGCGTAACGGGCGCATCTTACAACAGATTTGCTTCCGAGCCCGTAATTGCTTCCACTTGGAACGTAGAACTTGCCGAAAAGATGGGTGAAATCATCGGTGAACAGGGTCTTTGGGGCTCTTCGGACAGAACCGACGGCGCAGGAATTTCGGCTTATACGGGTTGGTACGCTCCCGGTATGAACTTGCACCGCTCTGCGTTTGACGCAAGATATACCGAGTACTACTCCGAGGACGGCTTGCTTATGGGTAAGGTCGTCGCAGGCGTAAGCCGCGGACTCAATTCCAAGGGCGGATACCTGTTTATAAAGCACTTTGCGCTTCACAACGACGGCGGCGGCGTTATGGTTTACCGCGGACAGATGGGCAGTGCAGAGGCAGGCAAGACGGCAGGTATGGCAGTTTGGGCTTCGGAACAGACTATGCGCCAAATTTACTTCAAGGCTTACGAGCTTGCCGTTAAAGAGGGCAACGCAAGGGCTGCGATGTCGGCGTTCAACCGTATCGGTTACACCTGGGCAGGCGCAAACAAGGCGCTTTTGACAGACCTTTTGAGAACCGAATGGGGCTTTAAGGGCTTTGTTGTTACCGATATAGCTATTTATGCCGGAATGATGGACGGTGACGCAATGGTTCGTGCAGGCGGAGACCTCGTGCTTTCGGCGGGTATGGGCGTATGTAATCTTACCGACGCTACCTTGAAGTCGGCAACGGGCATTAAAGCTTTGAGAAACGCTACAAAGAACATTCTTTGGACTGTTCTTCACTCCAACGCAATGGGTGCGCCCGCAGGTGCGAAAGTATTGCTTGACTGTAACGAAGAATTTACAAGAACCGCAACCGTAGGTACGTCGTACAATGCGACTGTCGGCGGAGAGGAGTTGGCAAGGCTGAATACGCTGTATGCTTACGACGGCATTAAGTATTCTGCTACGGGGCTTCCTTCCGGCTTGACAATCGACGAAAATTCTGGCGTCATTTCGGGAACTCCCACGGCGGCAGGCGTATTCGATATAACTGTTACCGCTTCTGCGGACGGATACGCTTCGGCTACCCAAACTTATACGCTGTTTGTAAACGCTTCCGCTCAGACTTCGACTCCGGGCGGAGACGAAAATAAGGACGAAGGCGGCTGCGGCTCTGCAATCGGCTACGGCACGGGCATAATTCTTGCAGGCGGCATGGTTGCGCTTCTCGGCACCGCATTGGTATTGAGAAAGGCAAAGGGCAAAAAAGACTAATTTAATAAATAGACGTTTAGTCGGGGGAGCTTGACTCCCCCTGCTAAGCTACATAATCGAAAAGGAGTTAAAGTTATGAAAAGATCTTTAAAAATATTACTTGCAAGTCTTGCGCTTGCTACCTGCGCCTTTGGCTTTACGGCTTGCGGCACGGATACCGAAAACGACAATTCGGGCACAAATAACGGCGGAAACGAGCAACAACCCGGAGATAACAACAACGACAACAATCCCACGGGTACAAAAGAGTGGACTTTCGAGGCTGAATATACCTATGTCGACGACCTTGTGGGCGCCGGCTCTTCCAACTCGGCAAAGGGCAAAAATATGATTTTAAAGGCTACAAAAGCCAGCAACGGTCACTATATCGGCTTTACGCATAAAAAGGATTTGACTATAACGTTTGAAATTACTGCGGCTAAGGCCACCACCGCAAGGCTGAAAGTTGGGCTTACTCCTGCCGAGGGAATGAACGCTATATCCATTTCTCCCGAAACCTTTATTGTAAAGGTCAACGACGCCGCTATAAGTTATAAACAACAGAACGTAGTCGACAACGCGAGCAATATGAACTCGCGCACGTTCAAAAAATACGATATAGGCGACGTACAGCTCAAAGAGGGGCTGAATATAATAACTCTCACAATCGGGGACAACGACTTTGTCAACGGCAAAGCAGGCGGCCCGTCGATAGACGCTATCTATCTTTCGACAAACGACGACCTCAGTTGGATTCCCGAAGAGGACAATATCTGATTTTGGAGTTTATAAGGTATGAAAGTATTTGGTAAAATAGGCGATGCTTTCAGGTTTTTATGGAAAAACGTAGGCACGCGCGTATGGCTTATGGTAACGTCTATAGTTCTTGCGCTGCTTCTCGTTATTAGCCTTGTCGTCACTCAAAACGTGCTCATTTACGGCACTTTAAAAATTGTACTCGGCGGCGACGTGGCAATTCTCGGGCACTACGACGGCGAAAGAAGATATGTAGCCGACTACGGCTCGCAGAACGAGGCTTTAAGAGCCGCCAACGATTTTACCGTAAAAGTCGAAGAAGAGGGCATAATTCTTCTTAAAAACGAGGATAGGGCTCTGCCGCTCGCAAAAAAATCGAAAATTTCCGTTTTCGGCAAAAACTCGGTCAACCTCGTTTACGGCGGCTCGGGTTCGAGTATCGCAAGGGGCAAAATGACCGACCTCTACACGGCTTTGAAGGAGGCGGAGTTCGAAGTAAACCCCACGTTGCAGTCCTTTTACAACAATAATAATAAGTCGGGTTCGGGCAGGGGCGACAATCCCGGCTTCGGAGATATCGTCTACGGCTTTGCAACGGGAGAAACCCCCGTTTCTTCCTATTCCTCCAACGAGTGGAACAGCGTTTCTTCCTATTCCGACGCGGCAATTTTCGTCGTTTCGAGAATAGGCGGAGAGGGCTTCGACCTTCCCCGTACCATGCGTTCGGGTGCGGACGACTTTACTCCCGTAAGCGGCGCGGCGGATGCAAACGACCATTATTTGCAGCTTGACGCCAACGAGCGCAACCTTTTAAAGGAGCTTTACAACAAGTTCGACAAAGTAATTATACTTCTCAACACCCCCGGCAATTTCGAGCTTGGCTTTGCCGAAGATAAAACAGACGAGCTATACAGCGACAAGTTGAAGGGTGTGCTGTGGATGGGTTTCCCCGGCGGCACAGGCACGCTTGCCGTAGGCAGGGTATTAAACGGAGAAGTTACTCCCTCGGGTCACACCACCGACACTTACGCTTACGACCTTTTGGGGTCTCCCGCAATTCGCAATTTCGGCAACAATGATATTGAAGGCGGCAACAGCCAGTACTATGTCGACTCGCGCGGAAGAAAGAGAACGTCAAGCTACTATGTCGACTATGACGAGGGTATCTATGTCGGCTATCGCTACTATGAAACGCGCGGCGCTGGCGACGAGCAGTGGTACAACAAAAACGTTGTTTATCCGTTCGGCTTCGGCAAATCTTATGCCGATTTCGATTGGGAAATAACGCCCCCGACGGATACCGCGCTTACGTCTGACGGTACTTTGACTTTCAACGTAAAAGTTACAAACAAATCAGATTCGCAGTATTCCGGCAAGGACGTTGTGCAGCTCTATTACACTGCACCCTATACTTCGGGAGAAATAGAAAAGTCGCACGTCGTTTTGGGCGGCTTTGCAAAGACCAAACTGCTTGCGCCCGGTGAGAGCGACACGGTTACAGTCGATATGAAAGTTTCCGAAATGAAGTCTTACGACTATAACGACGCAAACGGCAACGGCAACCGCGGTTACGAGCTTGCCGGCGGCAAGTACACCTTGCATATCGCACATTCCGCGCACGACTTCGAGGCTTCTTTCGACTTCAATCTTGCCGAGGACGTTCTCTACAAGACCGACGACAATACAGGCGCCGAGGTGGTAAACAGGTTTGACGACGTAAGCTCGCACATAGAGAGCTATCTTTCGAGAAACAGTTGGATAATGCCGGAAAAACCCACTCAGCCCGTGGAGATATCAGAGGAATATCATAAATCGCTTACTTGGGTAAAGGACGACAACGGCAAGCCCTGGTTTACCGAAAATATGGCGGCTCAGGGCGCGAACAACGGTCTTGAATTGAAGGATTTCATAGGCATCGATTACGACGACAATCAAACGGTATTTACCGAGCAAACTACAAATAAAGAGATACTTTTGGGCAAAACTTACGCGCAGGGTTGGGAACTGCTACTCGACAATCTTACCGCCGAGCAAATGGCAACCCTGATTGGTTCGGGTGCGTTTACGACTATAAAGCTCGATAATATCGGTAAACCCGTCACAAACGAAACCGACGGACCCACGGGTATAACAAGCTTTATGTCCACAAGCGAGTCGAACGCCTGCTCATATATGGCGGAAACGGTGCTTTCCGCAAGCTGGAATCTGGACCTTGCCTATGAAATGGGTTTAAGCCTCGGCAATGAAGCGCTTTTGACCACAAAGGACGGACTTCATTATACGGGCTGGTATGCGCCGGCTGCTAACATTCATCGCACCCCGTTCGGCGGCAGAAATTGGGAATACTATTCCGAGGACGGATTTATATCCGGCAAATTTGCTACCGAAGTTATAAAGGGCTGCAAGCAAAAGGGCGTGTATTGCTATATGAAGCACTTTGCCGTCAACGACCAGGAAACAGACAGGGACAGCGACGGACTTTTGACCTGGCTCAATGAGCAGGCAATGCGTGAAATTTATTTCAAACCCTTTGAAATGGCTGTCAAAGACGGAGAAACCACTGCAATGATGTCCTCGTTCAACCGTATAGGAGATGTCTGGGCAGGCGGTGATTACAGACTGTTGACTCAGGTACTCCGTCAGGAGTGGGGCTTTAAGGGCGCCGTTATCGACGACTACGGGCTTACTCCTTATATCAATCAAGAGCAGGTTATTCGTGCCGGAGGCGACCTAATGTTGGCGCAGGGGCAAAAAATGCCCGACGCGTCCAATCCCACGGCAACGCAGCTATCATGTTTAAGAAACGCGACAAAGCATATTTTATATACGGTTGCAAACAGCAATATTATGGAATACAACATAGTCGGTATGCTGTTGCCCATATGGCTTATCGCGCTTATCGCGGTCGATTGCGCGGCGGCTGTCGGGTTTGCAATTTGGGGATATTTTGCAATCACCAAAGCTAAGAAAAAGCAACAACCCGAAGAGGTTTCCTAAGAAAATAATTAAAAGTTGTAAAATTTACAATAAACTCATGGACATTGCGGTCTGTGAGTTTATTTTTTTCATAGATTTGACATATTATTGCTATTATGCTAAAATAATAATATCGACAAGTATGTCCAAAATTCGACTTTAACGGGTAATTTATGGTTTTAAGGCTTCACGTCGCTGTCGATTTGGGTAGCGACACGTTGAAAATTGCATATGCTTATAACGTCGACGAAGTCTATACGGGCAAAATAGTCGGGGATCCCGACTCGATGTGCGCAATTCCGTCCGTCGCTTATTACGATTTCGACGGCAATAATTGGAAATACGGAGAGGAGATCGACCGCGTAAATTCAAAGTCGTTTATGGGCGTTGTAAAAATCAAGTTTTTGCTTTCGCTTTTAAACGGCAGAAACGGTGCGCGCATAAACGCCTCAAACTCCGCCGCATATTTTTCGGGACATGATTTCCCCAAATTTTATTTTCCCGTAAGGCGCAAAATGCCTGCCGATTTTTCAAAGGCCGTAGCCTCTAAACTTACGTTTTCGGTGGGCGGCGTAACTCCGCAAAAGATTTGCGAAAACTTTTTTGCCTATGTCGGCGCGCTCGTAAACCGACGCGCAGAGTTGCTTGCAAAAAAGCTGAATATGAGCGAGGTTCAAATTGTTCCGTCGCTATTGCACCCCCAATACACAACCAAGGAGTGCGTTGCCGAGCTTGAACGGCTAATCGAACACGGATTCGGCAGAAGACCGTATAAGACGATGAGCATGACAAAGGCGCTGTGCGCCTATGCGATGCAGACAAAGCGCATTAAACGCGGAGAAAGCGTGCTTATATTCAATATCGGGGAAGAACAAATTTCCGTCGTCAAGGCAAGTCTTTTTAAAACGGGACTTGCGGTGGACGGTGCGGACGGGCACAACGACCCCGAGCTTATAGGCGGCAACGATATAGACGACGCTGTGGCGGATAGGTTGGAGCGCGATATGTCGCGGCGCGAAAGTATGGGCAGACCGTCCTGCGGAGAGGACGGATATCTTGCCGAGGGCTCGCTCAATTCAAAGCAGTATCTGTTTGTAAAAGATATAAAGTCCGCAAAGGTAATTTTGGGTATGCCGCTTTACGAAAAAAGTGCTTTTTCAAGCGGCGTTCCCATATGCGTTTCGAGGGATTTGTATATTCAGCGCAAGTTGACGCGCGAGGCGTTTGCCGATTGCATAGGTATTTACGGCAAAGAGAGCGGCGTTGCTTATAAAATTTTAGACTACATTAAGCGCGAAGTTTTAAGGGAAGTTAATTCAAACGTAAAAAAAGTATTTTTGACGGGCGGTCCTGTCGAAACTTACGGGCTTGTGGAATTTATATCCCACAACCTGAAAAAGCTGGGCAGAAGTGTTTACACCTTTGAAAACGACGACGAAAGCTACGATGGCGTCGAAAACGACGGCTTCAACGTGCTGTCGCACGAGGACGCCGTTTACGCTCCTTCGATAGGCTGTGCGATCAGCGCGCTAAATAATATAGATATTAAGACGGTGCTCGCGCTCTCATACGGGCTGAGGCTGTTTTTAAACGGAGGAGAAACGCCCTATCTCGAACTGCTTGTAAACAAGGGGGACGTATTGCCGCCCGACGGCGCAAAGTTCTTTGTTCCACGCCCCGAAGAGGTTGTCGGTATAACTACGACAAGGGACAGCGACAAGTCCGCGCCTATGAATATAATGAGTACGCTGTTTTCGCGCGAAGATATTGCGGTTAAAAAGCTTTCTCACTTATTGAAGTACAAAACAAACCCCGACGGGCGCAGTTATCTTAAATGCGACACCAAGGACAGGGCAATGATGAACGACCTAATGAGGTACGCCGGAGTTAAGCTTTTAAACGGCAGCCTCGATAATTTGTCGGGAGCCGGAGTTATATACTATTATTATAATAAGACGCGCGTAAGAGTTATGGGAGAGGTCGCGGCAATAATCGGCGTCACTATCGACGGAGAGGGCAGGGCAAAACCCTTTGCCGAAAACGACACAAAGCGCAACGGCAAGGAAACTGTTATCGTAAGATATCTTTGGGATATCAAGCGCGACGGCGTGCTTTACAAAAAAGCCGGAGATTACGACGTGGTGCATATGCGCGATATTGTCTTTGATTTCGATATCGACGATATGATTTTCAATTAATCATCGGCGGACAAGAGGGTATATGAAAGAAGAAAATTTTAAAATTAATTTTACGGACGCGGCGTTTTCGGCAGATGAACAGCGCTCTAATTTGCAGGGCAAAAAAAAGTTCACGCGTGAAGTTGCCGAAGCCGAGCGTTACGTCGAAGCTCTCGACAGTCAGGACGATTTCAGAAAGCTTATGATTGACCCTTCGGTCTATAAAAAGAAGGGTGCAAGCAAGTACGGCATCTCTTTCGAAAAGGAGGTTCACTCTTCCTACGGCAGTGTAATTTTATCTCATCAAGAGAAAGCTGCCGAAAAGTTTTTGCGCGATTTGCGCGGTTTCGGGCTGCTTGCGGACGTCGTCGGCAGCGGTAAAACCTTCGAAGCAGGCGTAATTTTGTCCGAGCTTGCCGTAAGGGGCAAGGTTAAAAGCCTTTTAATTGTTACGCCCGATCAGGTTTTTAATAATTGGGTCGACGTTCTCGAAGAAAAATTCGGGCTCGGTAAGGGAGTTTTATATCAAGTCAAAAAGCCGGAAAATGCCGACGAAAATATTTCGGACGGCAATTTCCCCACGCTTTCCGACGTGCTTGCGGAAGTCGGCGTAACCAAACAGAGCGGCTTTATCCGTCCCAACAGACCTATAATCGTCGACGTGGATATATTTTCGCAGTGGAAATACCAGAACGATTTTTTAATTGACGTAATAGTCGTCGACGAGGCGCACCACCTCAGCGAAGAGGCCGGCAAATACGCAGGAGCAATGCGGCTTTTATCCGAGATGATGCAGACCAAAAAGAGGGCGGAAGCTACTTATTGTCTGCTTCTCACGGCAACGCCGCACTCGGGAAACCTTGAAAATATGTTCAGACTGTGGTATTTTGTAAGGTGCAAGGGCGGCAACCCCTCCGACTTCGACGAAAAGGACGACAAGGACAGAACAAAGCAATACCGCGACGAAAAGAAGTATTATAAGGAATATATATGCCGCGGCGCGTCCAACGTAACCGAGTTTATCCGCAAAGTTAAGTATCAGACGGTGCGCGACAACTACGGGGAAGAGTTTTCAAACTATCTCGAACGCACGGGCAAGGATAAAATTTTCGACAGTCTGTCCGAGTACGACCGCTGTATTTTGGCGGACGAGTTTTTGCTGTTAAAAGAAAACGACGGGCTTGCCGAAAAGGTTGAAAAAAGCGTAGCCAACGCATACCACAACGGCGTTTTGCGCTCGATTATGATAAGGCAGCCCAACAAGCTTTCAAAGGACAAAATAATATTCAATTATTTCTTTTATCCTATGTCCGCCGCGATATCGGTAGTCGAAACCACGGGTTTAAGAAACGATAAAATTTTTGTAAACTTTGCAAATCTTTCTCCCTCGGGCTTTCCCATGGTGGGCTTCAACGGTCAGAGCGCGTATCTTGACGAGTATATAGAGAATAACCGCGGCAGGGCGGATTTCGAACAGGCATATTCCGATATTTTTAACCATATAATCAACCGCCTTAAAGAAATGGACCCAAAGAGCGGCGAAATTTTTACTAAAAAGGGCTTTGCCAACTTCTATTCAAACAGGCTGGCAGGTACGGAAAATAAAATTGTAAAAAATACATATTTAAAGCCCGTTTTACTGTCCGATGATAAACTCGGATATAAGTACGAGTGCGCTAAAGAAATTTTAAGGCGGCACGCCGGGCAGCGCGTTTTGGTGTTCTTCGATTACGAACTGCCCTCTTCCGAGTGCGCTTCCGAAGAGTTTTGTAAAGCTTTATCAAGCGACAAGGAGTTTGCAAAAAGAATTATTATCGGTGACGCAAATTCCAACGTACACAACATAGAGCGCGAGTTCAATGCAAAGCAGGACGCAATTTTAATTGCAAAGGACGCAAAGTTTACCGAGGGCGCCAACCTGCAAGAGTCCAAGATTATAATAAACTATCAGGTTACGCCTGACCCTCTCGCAATGGATCAGCGCATAGGCAGAATTTTCAGGCTTGGTCAAAAGAGCAATGTTTTCGTCTATTCCCTTGCGGATATGAACAAGCTCGAGGGGTTTGCTCTCGCATATTTCTCGGCTATAGGGCTGCTTTCAATCGACAGCGGAGACGCAACTATTCTTGCAGGTTCCAACTCCGACCAGATGGTTGCTGTAAGGTGCAGGCAGTGTTCACGCGTAAAGCTTATGCCCAGGCAGGATTACGAGGAAAAGAAGAAAAAGAAATCAAACGATTTAATTTGTCGCGCCACCGACGACTGCATACAGCTGAGTTTAGACGGCAAGGGCACCGAGATGACCGAAATTACCGTGTACGACTTCAAGTGCGACTGCTGCGGAACGGTGCTTACGCGCTCGGTTTCCGAGGGATATATGTGCATTAGCCACGTTTCCAACGGAGAAAAGGGCAAGATGTGCAACTCGGGGGAAAACGGGGACAGGTCGGTCTACTGCCGTAAAATTTGCGCAATTTCTCATTGCAGGCGGTTTTTGACGGACGACAGAATGTCGGGTAAGTGCGCAGCGCTCAGGCGTTACCGCATAAACCCCAATATTTCCGACGCCGAGCTTATGAAAATTTGCGCCGTCTGCAACAACGCCGCGTGCTGGGACAGCTGCAAGGTTACAGGCAGCGGCAAAGACGATATTTATAATTGCGGCGACTGTGAATACGCAGGTTGTTCGCCGGCTCCGCACTCCCTCGATTTTGACGACAAGTGGGAGGCGTACTGCCCCATGCCGTCCTGTAAAAACAAGCGTCCCAGGGGCAAGCTCAGACCTATAGTTGCAAGAACTTTTGCGACTTTTATAAACGAGCTTTGGAATTTCAGTCACGACGGCGGAGAAAGTTTTTGCGCGACAATGGGCAAGGAAGCCGACAAGGTATCCGAAGTTCGAAGAATTTTGAAAGACGACAGGGATAACGGGTAGGTGCGATGTCAAAGATAATTATAGGTCAGGAATACGAAAACGAATTTAAAAGCATATGCGCGCTGTACACGGGCGGTTTTCTCTCTAAGGAAGTACATATAAAGAGCGTTCGCGGCTTGGAAATTACAACTAATACACATACTTTCGAGTACCGCGCGGACGAGCACGGCGTAAACGGCACGGGAGAGGCGGAAAACGCGCTTACCTTTACTTCAAAGGGTTCAAGTTGGTTTGCGCCCCTTCGTGGCGTTGAGTTTGACAGCGGTAATTCCGATTGGAAACAGTTGATAATGGACGTTGCCGCCGACTATCATAAAAATTATTCTCTCATCGAGTTTAAGCAGTCAAAGGATAATAGCTCGCTTTCAACCGAAAAAAAGCTTTTAAACAAGTTCAAAAAGGGCTTTATCGACAGAGTGTTCGACGACGGAAAGGCGTTTACGATTATTGAAAGCCGCTCCACAATGCCGGAAAATTTTTACGCCGTTTCAATGCGGCTTGAAATTAACGGCGGCGGAGAAAGCGCGCCCCTTCTCGGAAAAATTTACTTTAAAGAAACAAACGGCTTTAAACTTGTTCCGCTTACCAACAGAGAGGCGGAAAAGATCGATAAGTTTATCGACAGCGCAATTCCCTTTGAGGACGGTTCGGTATCCGACGGGGAAATAGTCGACGTATCGCTTGTCGGAAGGGTGTTTTCAGGGCTTGAAAACGCATTTAATAGCGGCGATTTTGCCTCGTACGTTTCTTTTGACGACAAGTACAAGCGCGCTATTGACGCAATGCTTGCACAGCTTGCCACAAGCGAAGTCAAGGATTTGGAGTGTACAAACGTCAAGGTGCTGGGAGTGTCGCACGTCGAGTGGGATAAGTCGGTATATGCAATCAACTACCGCGGCAAGGAAGTGTTGAAGGCGGTAGTCGGTCTTAACGGCGTAATTTCACTTTACTGCGTCAACTGCGGCGGAGAGGACGCACTTATCGACGGCAATATTATAGCTTTTAAGGACGGAAAAATTAATGCAAACTGCAACGCCGTTTTGGATTTTTCACAGGAAAATTTGGGGCTTATCAGCTCGGATATCGACGAAATTAAAGCCAACGGCGTAATTTCCGACCATTTATTTACGGTAAACTGCCGCGAAAATTCAAGGAATAAGGAATGTTTCAGGGTTGTTTGCAAGCAACAGACCATAGAGCTTGACAACGGTATGAGAAAATGTAAGGGCTGCCGCTATCCCGAAATTATATATAAAGATATCTTTTCGGAACGCTATGACGAGGGCGGCTACACCCCCGACCTCAATTTTGCGACGGACAGACTTTCGCTCGTTTCCGAACCTATAGTAAAGTGCCGTTGCTGCGGCAGGGAATTTACAAGGGATAATACGGCACGAAATCGGCTTTGTGCGTTCTGCGCCGACGTGGACCACTCTGAAAACGCGGTAAAACTGTACCGCAAATACGCCAACATGCTTAGTTTGTGTAACAGATTTTTTCATCTGTTCGCAAAAAAATATTGCCGCGAGGATGCGAACATAATACTTTTCGAGCTTGGTGTGGACAGATATGTCTTTGACAAAATCGAAGCCGAAGAAAGCGGCTTTATAAAGGCGCCCAAGAAAGTCAGACGCACGGGAGGCATATAATGAAGCATAAAAATTTATCGTTAAACCTTACGGGCAGAAGCAAAATTTTTCTTCTTATAAGTCTTTGCTGTGCGGCGGCGGTCGATTTTACGGCGTTCATTTATATGGTCGTAACGGTCGGCGGTTCGACGCTTTGGCTTTTTCCCCTGCTGTTTGCGTTGCTTGACGCGCTGTTTATATTTCAGGCGCTGTTTTCCAACTTCCGCTTTAAATATACGGTTTTCGGCATAGCGTTCTACATTTTAGCTACCGCTGTCGTACTTGTCATAATGGCATACGAGTGCTTTACTTTTCCCGAGTTTTTCACAAATAGCGCAAGTTTGATTTGGATAAATTTGCACGTTTTAACGCTTGTTTCCTCGCTGTTTTGTTACTTATATTCAGCGAAAAGATTTAAGGCAAAAGCGGCGTTGCAGGCCGTTATTTCGGCTATATTCACGGGTCTATGCCTTGTCGGCACTTGTTTCTACATATTTTTTGTAATCGGCGCCGGCGTTTTCGGGCAGGGCGGCGTTGTAACCCGTCCGCTCGTCTACGCGTTCGACGAAAGCACGCAAACCTATTCCGTGGTGGGAGTTTTGGACGGCTCGGGGGACAATGTTTACGTTCCCGAAAAATTTAACGATTTTCCCGTGCGAAATGTAAGCGCAAGCATTTTTTCCGCCGAAGGCATTAAATGTGTAACTTTGGACTGTTCTCCTGACGTCGGCTTTACCGACGTAGGCTTAGAAGCGGTAAGCTCCGAGTTGAAAGTCTGCGTTCCCAAACAAAATATCGACAAGTTTAAAGACGTATTCTATAATTTAGACAGTCGCAGCGCGTTTATTCTCGGCAACAGCGTAATTCCCTTCGGACTTGACGAAAATGAAGTTTTTGTAACGTTTTCCTATGATAGCGCCTCGTTTGATAACGTGAGCGGCAAAATTTTACCTACTTGGTTCGGTAAAGGCGGAGAAGTGTTCGATACAAACTGTTTTTCAGATATAGACTATGCGCAACACACGGATAAAAACTCGGACAGCGACCTTATCTGGAACTATAACAATAACGATAAAAGAATAATGTCCTCAATATTAGACGAAGATGAAAATAACATCATCGGAAGGCAAATAACGGGGGATATTACGGGGGCAACGGTAATTTTCGAGCAGATTTACCGCGTATTCCCCGGAGAAAGCAACGACGCCGAGTACGCCGCAGTAAACGATTTTGTGTACTCTCAAGATTTAAACTATAAGTTGACTACGCTGGGTAATGCAAATAAGATAACCGACAACTATGTGCGCGAAGGTTTTGAAGACGCATTTGAACTTTCCTGGCAATACTCCGTTTACAGTATAACGTCAAATCGTACAGATTTTGCCGATTTAAAGAGCGTGTTATCTCAATACGGCTACTTGGACGTATATATCCATCCCGTATGGAAGCTTAAAGCTCCGGAATTTTCGATTTCTTCCAACATACCCACAAACACGGTTACATACGGTGAAAACATTTCGTTCAATTCTTCGACAAAGCTTTTGAACGGTTTAACTTACAGTTATTTTTGGAGTGAGAACGGGCAGCAAATATCGCAAGAAAAGAATTTGGACGTTGAAAATATTTCTTTCGGAAATAAAATTTATGCGCTTAAAGTTGTCGTAGAGGGCGCTGAAACAGTCGGCGCTTCGCAAAAATCGACTACCTCGCTTTCGGCTGAAAGTATTCAGAAAATTGAAGTTACCGTCGATAAACGCCCCGTTACGGTCGAGTGGCAAGACCCCGAAGACAACGTTTACAGCGGCACGGATAAACGCGTGCAATGCGCAATTTCAAGCGGAATTATAAACAGCGACGACGTTAGCTTAAACAACTCTCAATTTAATTACAGACACGTCGGCTCGCATAGCGAAAGCGTACATCTTTCGGGCGCAGACGCGCAAAAGTATGCCATATTACGGGGGCAATCGCACTCGTATTCAATAGTTAAAGCCAATTTGACGGTAAATTGGACAACAAGCGAAACGGTTTACAACGGAGAAGAGCAGACCTCCGCCGTGACTTTTACGGGCGTGCAGGGAGAGGACGAAATAGAGTATGAAACGACCTCGGCAATAAATGCCGGCACGTATACACTGTCGCTGAGTTTGAAGCATTCGGACGATATAAACAACTATAATCTTTTAAACGAAACGCACTCTTTTACAATAGAGCGCAAACCTGTTTCGGTAAAGTGGAACGCAGATTGCGACGACGAGTTTATATACGACGGAAAAAGCCATACCGTTGTGGCAACGGCGGACGGTGTAAACGGCAGCACTCTTGTGTTGACCGTTTCGCGCACGACAATACGCAACGTTGGAGAGTACATAATTACCGCGTCGGCTCAACAACATCACAACTACGAAATAATCGGTTCTGACAGCAAGACTTATAAGATTAATAAATACGGCTTAACGGTAGAATGGGGCAATACCGAGCTTACCTACACGGGCAGAAGTCAATTTCCTTCATATGTAATGCGCGGCGTCGGTGACGACGGAAACATTTTAGGCGGGGGCAGAGGCGGAGAAAAGAACGTGGGCGAGGGCTACGTCTGTACCGTTGACCGCATAACCGAACAGTACAATAACGACAAAAATTATTTTATCGAGAAAAACGCCAGCACGGTTTACTCGATTGTGCCTGCAAGCGTTGCCGTTCGTTGGGACGTGCCCGAAATGATGTATGACGGTACCGAGCAAAAGCCTTCAGCATGGATTGTGGGTTTGGGTGACGACGCAGCTGTTTCTATGAACTGTAACGTTACGGGCGCAATAAAAGCCGGTACGCATAAGTCGGTCGCAACTTACGAAGGAGAGCTGTCTGAAAATTATATTTTGACCGACGCCGAGCGATACTTTACGATATCCAAAAAGATTATTTCGGTAATAGCAAGAGATATAACAATAAAATCGGGTGAAGAAGTTCCCGAATTGAAATACGACGTTTCGCAGCTTGCGATAGGTGACGAGGTAAAAAATATTTTATCCGTGACGGTTACCGTCAAGTTCGGCAGCGATGAAATTAAGCCGGGCGTATATGACATCGAGATAAGCGTTCGGCTTACGGCGCAGGGTGAAGAAAATTATACTGTCATAACTACCGACGGCAAACTTACCGTCGAGGCGCCCGAGACAGAGGAAATCCCCGAGGAGAACGAGAATGGAGTGTGAAAAATGTAAACGGCAGTTTGTGCGTCCGCTCGAACTGTACAACGGTGATTGGGCTTGTCCGCGTTGTCATAACTCGCTTGCGTTGAATTCAATTCAGCTAAACGTTACCGACGACAACGAAAACGTGTTCAAAATGGCGGAAATTTGCTATCTGCGCGCGTTAAAATTGCAGTCCGATAAAAAGGTTTACGACAAGTTTTTGTCAAAAGCAATGGCTTACTGTAAGGACGCCGCACGTTCGGGACACCCGAAGGCGCTGGTCAGGCTGGGATACTTTTACGAGTTCGGTTATTTTTCCATCGACTTATGCGAGGCTTTTAAACAGGCGTACGAGTGCTATCGTTCTGTCTGGAACGGTAAAATAGACGACGCGCGAACTATTCAGTCTGACGGAGAATATTTAAACGGCGGTATACGCGTCAAAAAAAGCGCGGCAAGGCTTTATTTGAATTTATTGAACACCGCGCCTTCTAAAATGCGCGCTCATCCGAGATATCGTTACGAATCCGAGCTTGAAAACGTCAAGCGCGAGGGGCTTTACGAAGGAGACGTGCAGTTTAACGAGGCTTATTCCGACGAAAACAGAACTTCAAGGATATTCGAAATACTTCAATCCTGTTATTCAAAGGAGCGCGCTCCGCTGTTCGGGTTGATTATGCTGAACAGCGAACAGTTTTACTCGCTTTGTGCGGCAACCGAAAAGACTAAAAACGGCACAAAAAAGAAAATTTTGAAAATTGCCGAAAAAGTTTCTATAAGGCTTATAAACATTGTCGACGGCAACACAAGGGCTATAAAAAATCAAACGGATATTTCGGGCGTGCCCGACGGCAACTACTGTTTGTACTTTTTCAACACCAACGGAAAACACTTTATGTCGCAGGGCAAAATGAACGCCGTCAAGCGCGCGCTTGAAAAGGGAGATTCGGTTATTGACTGCGTAAAGCTAAACGAACTTATCTCTGCAATTTGCGAGGGGTCGGACAGCGACGACTACGTCTTTTCGGACGACGATATTTTGGTGCATAAATCGAGGGCGGAACGGGTAAGCCACGCGCTCGGGGATATGATAAAAACTTTTAAAAACAATCTTAAACGAGGAGAAAACTGATGAACGAAAAAATCGACAGAATACTTAGCATTGCCGCACAAAACGGAGTTTCTTTGCACAAGAATTTTACAAAGACATATCTATCTACGCACGGCTTTTACGAGGGACCTCAGCAGCTTGCCCAAAGTACGCTCGATGAAATGGAGCGCCTGTGCTTTAAGGGTATGAACGCGGGCTTTGACGGCAATTTAAAGGGTGCGTTAGATAAACTTTCGGGCATTGTAATCAGCCTTACAGCAGTTAAAAACGGGGACTTGCGCGAGCTATCCAAGCTCGACGCTCAGCGCGCCAAAATTTTGGATGGCGCAAACAAGACTAACTACGCCCTTCGCGACGATATGCGCGACACGGTACGCGAATACATTTCGTCGTCTGTGGATGCGATAGACACAATTATTTCTCTCAACAGCGAGGGGGAAATTTTTTCGCAGCTCGACGAAAAGCAGATAAAATATATGCAGGAGAGCAAAAAGAAGTTTGCCGAGTTATCAATTATTTTGACTAAAATTATGGACGTGGGCAGCTTAAAGGCAAAGGAAAACGCCGAAAAAATTATCGAAAATATTAAAATATGGCGCAGGGATTGCGCAAGATATATCTGCACAAGCGGTTCTATGTTAAAGCTTGACAATGCCATTGAAATTGCAAGGGAATGGAATAATCAAATTACCGCACCCAACAAAAAGGAAAAAATAAAGGACGTTCCCCAATATGACAGGGACGAGTTGACAATTATAGCAACAAGCCGCACGGGGCTTGAAACGCTTAGCGTGTTCAATGCGAGAATAAATACCCAGCTTGCCGAAATAGATAAGCTGCGTGATGAGATCAACGCAAATAAGGCAAAGGTTTCCGAGCTTCGCGCCGAGCTTGCCGGTATGGATAAAAAGAAAAAGGACATAGCCTTAGAGTTCAAAAATACGGGTGACGCAGTAAAAGCCAACGCACAAATTGCGCTTTTAAGACAGCGCGAGGACGAAATTAAGTCCGAAATAAAGGGCTTGGACGGCAATGGCAGGCTTTCTAAGCGCGACAACGATTTAAAGAATCAGCGCGAAACCGTGACAAATATAAAATATATCTGCGACACTTTGGGGGATTATAAAAACGACCTTGTTTCGCTTTCGAGAATGATAAGTCAGGTTGACTTTGCCGCGCTTGTCGGAGCAATGACGGGCAGGTTCAGCGATCTTGAAAAGGCAAGTCAGACTGTTATGCAGGTCAAGTTGAAAATCGAAGCTATCAGACAGGCGTTTAAAGAATCCGCGGACAGGTTCTCCGAAGAGGAAGAAATCTACAACCGGACCTTCAATGAAGAAATTAGTATCGAAGAGGAGCAGTCCAACGTCATTTACGACGAAAACGGGCTTGACCCCGAGCTTGCCGCTCTTTTAGGTGATTTTGAAGAAAACAAAACTCAAGAGAAAGAGGAGACGAAAACCGAGCTTAAAAAGATTGTACCGCTCGGCGACGACGATAAATAATGAGTTTTAAAGATACTCTTACCGACATTAACACGCTCTATTATAATTCAACGTCTGAAAAGGAGCTGTGGGGCGCGGTCGGTGAGCTTGATAAGCTTTTGTCGGGCGGTCAACTAAATGTCGAAAACAGGGAAAATGCCGAGGCGCTTTATTTAAAAATAGCGGTAAAGCTAAAATTTTACGCATATTTAAAGGAGTTCGACGGCGCGGTGTTTTGTGACTTAGCCGACTACATATCTACGGAACAGGTAAAAGCCGACGAGCGTGGATACAAAAAGACCGCGGCATTGATGCGTGCGGCTTTAAACTGCGCTCGGTGCGTCAACCAAATAGTATGCAAAGCCGACGAAATAAGAAAGGAGCTTGTCGACGGCGTATCGGCAGAATTTGCGGAAAACGCGCGGATTTCTTTAAACGCTTTGTTTCAGGAAGCGGACGGGTGCGACTTTTCATCTCCCTTCGGCGAAAACGTACAGTTTACGGATATAAAAATACGGGTAAAAGAATACCTCGAAAGAATAATTTCCAATGCCGAAACAGTCAAAAAAACAGATTTTAAGCGGCAGATAAAGGAGTATTTTAAACCCGTTTCGGTGCTCTATACCCTATCCGAGTATTTTCCTTTACCCGACTATTCCGAGGGCTTATCCGAAAATGCTACAATACTTTGCACTCCGTTTTCAGATGAAGTTATGCTTTACTGCGCCCACAACAAGCGAAAAGACGCCGAGCTTTACACTTTGGACTGCGCAAAGCTTGACGGCGCGGCTGAAAGCTTTATTGTATCCCTATTAAATGCAGCGGAGCAGCTTAACTACGATATTTTAATTTACGGCGTTGAAAGCTTGAGCGAAGGTAACGCAAAAAAACTTTTTGAAAGCGCTATTCGCGTCGGTAAATCCGAAGTAAGAGTGTTTATTCACGACGGACGCGGGGACGATTGGATCTATCAAAGCTGTTTGCAAGTTGTCGCGCAATCGGGACTTAAAGCGAGCGACGTAAGCCGCAGTTATATATCAATGCCCAACTTTTCCGACGTATTTAAGGAGTTCGAGGACAAGGGTATTATAACTATAAACGAACGCGACTTATTAAAAGAAATGCCGTTTATAGGCTTTTTCGGTTTAAATAAAGTTATAACCGCATTTATCTCAGGCGCGGATTGGCTTAAAACGGGCAGAAAAATTTCCAAATATAACGAGTCCGAAGCGTTAAACTATCTTTCAAGATTAAAAAAATCTTATCTTTTAATAGACTCGGGTTGGGGAGACTATTCTTCGTCCGACAAGAACGACGAAGAGCAGGAGCGGTTCGGCGAGTTTGACTATGACGGAGTAAGGGAAATCGACCGGGAAAACGTAAGGCGTATTGTCGAAAGCGAGCACAGCGTTTTTGCAAAGTGCGGCATGATTGTAAGATATTGCACTTTGGGCGGCGGGGATAAGACCGATTGGGCTAAAATCGAGCGTGAAGAAATGTCAAGGCGCGTACAGCTTGCCACTCGTTTGGTTTTCAGAATATTAAAAGTAGAAACCGTGCCAGAGGTCGAAGTTTTGGACGAACTTGCAAACTCGACTGCCGGCGGGCTGTGCATCGACGGCGGCAAAAGGATAGAGTACAAATATTCTTGCAGTATAAATTGGGATTGGCTTGTTGACGCCATTGTTCACGAAAGCTATCACGCAATGCAGTCAAAGCTGACTAACGGCGGTTGGTCGGGCTGGTATCTGCACAATTTGCACGTTACGCGCGGAAGAGTGGAAAGGTGGCGTACGACAAGGCAGATTTATAACGGAGATACGCATTCAAAGGTTTACAAAGTTCACGTCTATGAAAATGACGCAAACGCTTTTGAAATAGACTGCGACGACGGCAGAAACTTTGCATGGAATACCATAGAATTGACTTAAATTGTTTATTTAAAAATCGGGAGAATTGAAATGGCTGATTTTTTGGACGAGTTTATAAAAGAGCTGTTGCACACCGACGACGTGCGCGCGAACAGACTTTTGCACTCGGGACTCGAAGGGGAAAGCATTAAGTCGTACAGACTGTTTGCAGAGAGCGGCGAAACCTGCGAAAAAATGCTTTCCGAAATAAAGCGTGCAAGGGGCAAAGTGAGCAACCGCACGGTGCTGAAAGACAGCGCGCAGGTGCGCACGGGCGTCGATAATCCGGGCGTTGAAAAGTGGCTTTGGAAGGATATGTCGGGCTTGTCTGACGCAAAGGCGCTGGACAAGTTTGTTGCCGAAGCTTATAACGTAATCAATTTAAAGGGCAACAATCCGCTTTTTTTGGGGCTTGGCAGCCTTGAATGGGAGATAGCGGTATCAGATGAAATGCGTACCGTTCGGTCGCCGATTTTAATTTTTCCCATAAAGCTTATACGCGGAACGGCAACAAGCAACGTTGAGATAGAGTTTGTCGACGACGACGTATATTTCAACCCCGTGCTTTACGAAAAGCTTAAACGCACGCTTACGGAATACGTCTATGCAAACTTTCCGCACCCCAACGGACAATACGCAGACTTTGACGAGCCCGTCGATATCGATAATTTGACTGCTTCATATTTCGAAAGCGTTGCCGCGCATATAGCTAAATGCGCAAGCGGAAACAAGGGTACTTTTTCGTTCGACGAAAACTATATCTGCATAGCGCAGTACAATCACTCGGATATGTGTATGTACTACGACGTAAAGCGCAATCGCAAAAAAATAGAGGCAAACGTCCTTATTCGAAGCATATTCGGGGGGCAATCGCAAAAAGAAGATATTGACGAAGGCGCGGGAGAGGCGCGGTTTATTTTGCCCAAAGACAGCGTACAGGAAGAAGTTGTGCGCAGAATTTTGCGCGGGCAGTCGCTTATAGTAAAGGGCCCTCCGGGCACGGGCAAGACGCTTACCATTTCAAATATTATTTCCGCGTTGCTTGCGAGGGGCAAAAAAGTGTTGTTTGCCTCGAAAAAACTTGCCGCGCTGTCCGAAGTAAACGCCAAGCTTCCCGAAAAATTGAGAAAGTTTGTAATGCTGCTCGACTTTGAAACCGAGCAGAAAGCCGCCGCTGTCAACCCCGTCGAAGTCAAAAAACGCTTTAAAGACCTTATACAAAGCGTAAAGCAGTATCACTTTGACTCAAACGTTTCCGCAGAGTACGAAAAGGCTATGCGCGAGCAGGCAAATTCTGTTTTAGAGCTAAACAACTATTTTAAGGAACTGTTCGAAAGCGGATATTACGAAGCTGCGGACACATATTTTAAAAGCGATCTTAGCCCCGTGCCGTTTGCGGACTGTGCCGAAGCCGCAAAGCTGACGCGCGTTGAGTACGGGCAATTGACGTCGCTTGTTGAGGGCGCAAGCAAGCATTACGAAAGGCTTGCAAAGGGCGGCAAGGTTATTGAAAGCCCGTGGTACGGCGTCAACGGTTGCAGCGATACCGAAGCGGCGTTTGTGCAAAACTTAGGCATATGTCGGGGTATAGAGCAAATTTTTACATATCTTAAACCAATCGGGTACGAAATTTTTGCAAATTTTGCGCTTGGGGATTTGTATGAAATTAATGAAAACGTGCTTTCAAGCGACGATATTTTAAAGGTTTACAGATGCATTGAAGCAAAGCGCGCACCCATAGACGGCGCGATAGCGCGTTTGAGAAGCGCGCGCGAGAACTTGCCCTTAGCCGAGTTCGAGTTTGACGACAAATGCAAAGAGAAATGCTTTGAAGAGCTTATGTCTAAAAAGTTTGACTTTAAGCTTACGCGTAAACAAACGGAGCTTTTGCGCGACAACAAAGGGCTGTTTATAGTCGACGGCAAGCTGGCGCTTTCAAAGGAATTTCTCGACACCATTTGCGCGGCTTCGGAAAAGATTGACGGGCTTGAAGATAACATTGCTAAAAAGAACGTAGAATTTTTGAGCGTTCTCGATAAATTGGACGAAAGTCAGGGGCAAAACGCGCTTAAAGCTTACAAGGCGTTTGCGCCGTATATCGAAAATGGCGCTTCAAAGCCCAAGCTGTTTGACTTCACGGCAAAGAAATTTTATAAAAATTTGCGCGCGTTTTCGTCGCGTTCGAACCCTTCGTTCAAGGATATTACGGGGGCAATTGCCGCTTTTAAAGAAACCTGCGACAGCAGGGACGAGATAATGACTTTAAAAAGCGTAATTTCGGGCGCGTTCGGCAACGTGCTTAAATGGGACGGCTTCAAGGCTATAAGCCTCATTGCCAAAAAGTGCAGAAACAACGTTGAAGAGTATTTAAACGCGGCATATATCGGGGGCAATTTATTAAACGCCTGTTTAAAGCACGCAAAAGCGCCCGATGACTTTGTTATAGAGGACTTAATATTTGCGCGCAAGGCGTATGTTGCACAGTGCGAACTCGAACAAAAATGCGCCGAGGTTTGCAAGCTTTGCGGCATAGAAAATTATACGGATTTTGAAAAGACGGCAAAATCCGTTTCGGTAATTTTGAAGCTTCGCGACGGCAACACGTTTGACGGCGCGGAACATGCGGCGGAATTTTTCGACAAAATAAAGTCGCTAGATAGCGGGTTTACGCAGACGGTTTGGGATACGGCAAAGCTTATGCGCGAGTTCGGAATCAAGTGCTTTGAAACATCGTTTACCAAAAACCCGTGGCTTGTAACCGTTGCAAGGCTCGAAAGATTTTTGGACGAGTCTTTAGACCGTTCGATGCTCAGCGCCGCGCTCGGCTATGAAAGTATAAAGTATGCAAAACACACTTTAAGCCTTGAAAGCTTTTTTAATGCAGTGGAAACAGACTTTTGCGAGCTGGAAAGCGCGCGGCTTACAGAACTTTTCGAGCATTCCTATTATAAATTATTGCTCGACTATAATCTTGCCTCGCTTGGCAGAAAGCGCAACGGTTTGGGCAAAAATGCCGAACTAAACCTCGACAAGTTCGAAAAGAGCGAAAGCGCGCTTTTAAAATGCAACGTGGATGTAATCGAAAAGCTTTGCATTTCGCGCATAGACCCCGAGGACAGAGATTTTGACTTTCTCGACGCGGACAGGGGCGCGCAAATGTCGCTTAGATATCTTTTCAAAACTCACCCCGACGCAATTTTAAAATTGAAGCCCTGTATGATAATGTCCCCCTCGACAGCCAGCGTGCTGTTAAGACCGGACGAGTATTTCGATTTCGACGTTGCGATAATAGACGAAGCAAGTCAGCTCGAACCCGTCAATCTGCTTCCCGTGCTTGTCCGTTCGAAACAGTGCGTGCTGGTCGGGGACGAGTTTCAAATGCCGCCTTTAAGCCACTTCAAAGCCAAAAACGCAAAGCGCATAGAGGACGCCGACAGCGAGCTTGTAATCGATACCGACATATCGGCATTGAGCCTTGCATTGCACAACAGCGCGTTTGAGACATACGAGCTTGCCTGCCATTACCGCAGCAATACCGAAAGTCTTATAGCATTTTCACAGCGCGAGTTTTACCCGTATATGCGCACCTTCCCCGCGGCGGAACCTTTTAAAGACGGGCTGGGCTTCGAGGACGTTTTGACCTCCGACGGCTGCTGCGACGGCGGTGTAAACGAAGTCGAAGCAAAAAAAGTTGTCGAAAAGCTTGAAGAACACTTTAAAAAGTATTATGATAGTAGCGAGGGCAAGTTGACAAAGCCCGTGGGCGTTGTCGCTTTCGGCGAGGCGCAGCTAAGTTACATAACCCGACTTGTCGAAGAAAACGCCGCCCTGACCGAAAAAATACGCACCGCCACTTCGAATTTCGACGATTTGCCCGATAAGCTGGTATTCTTCCGCACAATAGAAAGCGTGCAGGGACAGGAAACGGATACCCTTATTTTGTCGCTTACTTACGGCAGGGATAAAAACGGCAACATAAAGCTTGCTTTCGGAGAATTAAACCGCGACTTACTTGGCAAAAATATTTTCAACGTAGCGGTGACGCGCGCAAAAAGCAAAATTTGCGTAATTCACTCGGTGACGGCAAGCGAAATAAGCGAAAATCCGAGAATAAGCTTTATAAAGGACTATCTTTTGCTCGTCGAACAGTTTTCCAAGGACGGAAAATCGCAATTTGTGCAGAGCGTTCCCGATTACGGCAAATATTTTACCGCCGACGTCATCGACTTTTTGGTTAAAAACGGCATAGCCGAAGAGCGCATTGTTCAAAACTACGGCGTAACCGACGGCTCGGTAAAGATACCCATAGCCGTGCTTTCAAAGGATTTAAACCGCGCCGAGCTGGGTATCTGGTGCGAGTACCCCGTATTGAAGAAGTACGACTATCTCGACTATAACGTGAGGTATTTCCGTTCGCTTGCGGACAGAGGTTGGAACTTGCACAGAATTTTCATTCACGAATGGCTTGACAACGGCAAGTTTGAAAAAGCCGAGCTTTTGAAGGCAATTAAAGACATAAATAATTAAATATATTGAATAGGAGAATAATGATATGGCAAAAGAGCAACAAAAACAGCGCAACCCCGTAGACGAGGAAGAGGATATCATAGCCGGCAAAGTTGATGCGTATAACCGTAAAATAGAAGAGGCAAGGCGTTTAAAAGCCATTGAAACTTCCAAAAACAACTTCAACGCCAAAATTCAAAAGTTGCAGGAGCGCGCCGCCGATTTTGTTATAAAGTACGGTAAAGAGGACTACCGCTCGCAAATTATGCTTACGTTTTTGAACGTGGCAATAGAGATGCGCGACGCTATCGAGCTTACAAACGATATCGGCACGGCAATGAGCTGTATAACGGAGGCAATCACCTGTATGGACGACATATTGCAGGAAAATATGTTCCAGATAGAGGGCACGCTTACCACAAAGTACGGTTTTTGGGAGCGCAGACGCCGCAAAAAGCAGCTTAAAAAAGCCATATCCAACAACGCAGGCCGCATGAAGCAGATTTGCGATATGTTGATAGGCAACCAGCAAATGGCAACCGCCATTGTCAACTCGTTGCGCGCTTCGAGCATTCAGATGCAGAAAATGATGCAGAAAAACAACGAAAAGCAGAAAAAGATTAATATGAAAAACTCCGGCGGCGCGCCTTTGCCCCCTTCCGAGGGAGAAAAGATTGTCGACGGCATTATAGCCGCACGCGGAGCGCAGCCCGCAGCCACTCGGCAGGACGGCTCGGCTACGGACAGCCAAACCCCGTCAGGTGGCGGCACGCAGGAAGGCGGCGCAGGCGGCGGCGTTGATATAAGCGATATTTAAGGGGTAGAATATGTCTGGATTTGGAAAAAAGGGAGAAAGTCAGAACGGGCAAAGCATAGCCGAGCTCGAGTCGCAGTACGCCGAAAGCGTTAATAAAATACGCAAAATTTTGAACGGCAGAACGGACAAAAAAGACCTTTCTACAGATGAGAAACAGAAGCTGAGAACGGAATATTTGCGCGCCTCGCAGCTTGCGCAAAAGCTTTCGCAACGTCACACCGACAACGACCAGGTCGAAAAGTACAAAAAGGACGCCAAAAAGCTGAGCGACAGAGCAACGGAGTACGGCTCGAACATAAACAGCAAAATTCCCGAAACAACGTTTGACGACGTAAAGGGACTTGAAGAAGTCAAAAAAATAGTTCAAAGCTTTATATTTATTGCAAAAAACCCCGAAATAATCAAGTATTATAAGATCGAGGGCGGACTTGGTATGCTTATGTACGGCGCGCCCGGCACGGGCAAGACGATGTTTGCCGAAGCGATAGCCAACGCATTGCGGCTGCCGTTGTTTGTAATAACCCCTGCGGACATATTCAAGTCGTACGTCGGAGAATCGGAACAGGCTGTAAGGCAGCTTTTCGACGAGATAGACGCCTGCCCCGACGGCGCAATACTTTTTGTGGACGAGTGCGAGTCAATATTTTCTAAGCGTACGTCGGACACCAAGGACTACAAGGCGGCGGTCACAACCGAGCTTTTGCAGCGTATAAACGGTTTCGGCGTAAACGGCTCGAAAAGAATTATAATTGCGGCGACAAACCGCCCCGACGTAATCGACCCTGCGTATTTAAGGTTTAAAAGATTTTCGCACCGCATACACGTCACGCCTCCCGACTTAAACGCAAAGCGCGCGATTATAGAAAGCAAGTTGAAGGGCATAGAGCTTTCCGACATAACTTGCGAAGAGGTTTTGGAAATGACCGAAAGCTACTCCGAAACCAAGCTTCCCATAGGCACGGTAAGCGTAAAAACGGCTTATTACTCGGCTGCGGATATCTGCGGCATAATCGAGGAAACCTGCCGTCTGGCGCTTGAAAAAATTCAAGAGGCTAACTTGAAAAGCCCCATTCCCTTGACGCGTGAAATGTTTGAAAAATCCTTTAAAAAGTTAAAGCCCAGCATTTCCGCCGAGCTTTTAAAAGAGTATGAAGAGTTTTAAATAAATTACAATACAGCCGCGGCTTTTAAAAAAGCCGCGGCTGTATTGTAAAAAAGTTTAATCTTTGTCCGCAACGCACTCGCAAACAACGTAACCGTCAATAATTTTCAACCCTTGCGGTATTTCCAAATGCTTAAAAACAAGTTCTTTCAATGGCGTAAAATATTTGTGAAACTCTTTGTCGGGAAAAACCAATTGCCCCTCGATCATTTCCATAATCCAAGCCATAAAATGCCACTCGAATTGCTGTTTTAAGCTTATTATCGTGCTTCTTTGCTCTTCGTCTTGATTGTTTGAATTTTTGTCGACTATCATTTTTTATCCTTTCCCCGTTTAGCCGTTAGGTAAGCTATTATATACGCCAATCAGGCGTATATAATATATCACGCCTTATAGGCGGAAGTCAACTAAATTACGCTCATTAGTTGTATAATATTTTTAAAGTTAAAATTAAGGAAAACAAAAAATGATAACGTTACAGCAAATACAAGCAAGATTGGCAGAGAGTATTAAGCAAAGCGGTATGACACAAACAGCAATAGCAAAAAATTTAGGAGTAAGTCAACAAACAATATCGCACTATGTAAAAGGAAATAAACTGCCTGCACTCGATACGCTTGCAAACCTTTGTAAGCTTTTGGACGTAGAGCCGGCATACATACTTTGTTTAAAAGATGAATAATAAAAAAACATTAGCCTTGCGAAACGCAAGGCTAATGTTCTATTCGATAGACGTTCTGAAACCTTTACCTAAAATCTCGTTGGTGTCGGTCAAAATTACAAAGGCGGAGGGGTCAACCTGATAAATTTTTATTTTGAGTTTCAAAGCTTCGCTTCGCTTGCAAACTGTCAAAATAACTTTTTTCGGCTCGCCCGTATAGCCGCCCTCGGCTGCGTATGTGGTGTAGCCGCGGTGCAATCCCTCGATAATAAAGGGAGTGATTAGCTCGGCTTTTGTGGTTATAATCGTAACAAATTTACTTTTGCCTATGCTCTCTATTACGCCGTCAACGAGGAACATTTTCGAGAACAGACCCAAAATAGAGTAAAGACCGGTGGTTGTGTCGAAAACGAAAAAGGCTGACGAGGCAATCAACAGGTCGGTAATAAGCAGAGCCTTGCCTATATCCATTTTCGAGTATTTTTTTATTATAAGCGCTATAATGTCGGTTCCGCCGGAAGAAGCCTTGCAGTTGAAAATAATTGCGCTGGCTATGCCCGTCAAAAGCATGGCATATACAAATTCAAGCAGTTTTTGGTCGGTAAAAGGCAGAGATATATTGTAATACTCGAAAATTCTTTCCATAATCCACATTTCTATGGTATAGAGTATCGAGCAATAAGCAGTTTTAAAGGTGCAGCCCTTGCCGAGGAATATAAACCCGATTATTATCAAAATCGAGTTTATCGACAGCATTATTACAGACTGCGTTAAAAACGGCACAAGCGGCGTAATAAATTTGCTCAAAATTATACCCACGCCGCTGACTCCGCCCGTTGCAAAGTTGTTCGGACCTTTAAACAGGGCTACGCCGAGCGCAAGTATGAATACGCCGATGTTGAGTATTACCCAATACAATATCGAGCCGCGTATTTTTTTTGCGCGTTCGGCTTTTGAAATCGGGTCTTTGTCTTTTTGTTTTTTCATATTTTCCTGCCGGGGTTTTAAACCGTAATTTAAGTCGAGGGGCCGAAACCTTTTCCGAGAATTTCGTTTGCGTCGGTAATTATTACAAACGCGGTGGGGTCTACTTCGTGTAATTTCATTTTAAGCTTCAACGCTTCGCTGCGCTTGCATACGGTTATAATAATTTTTTTCTTCTCTCCCGTATAGCCGCCCTCGGCGTCGTACATTGTGTAGCCGTGGTTTATTACCTTTAATATATAGTCTGATATTATATCCACGTTGCGCGTAATTATAGTTATGTATTTTGTCTTGCCTATATTCTCTATAACGCTGTCCAAAAGGAATGATTTCGTAAACAGACCCAACAGCGAGAACAGCGCCGAAGATACGGTAAAGGTATAGAAGGATACAAGCACTACCACCATATCTATAAGCATAAGCGCAAATCCCACGTTAAGCGAGGTGTATTTTTTGAGTATAAGCGCTATAATGTCCGTTCCGCCCGACGATGCGCCGCAGTTGAATATAAGCGCGCCGCCCACGCCGAATAGCAAAATTGCGTACACAAGCTCTAAAAGCGGCTCTCCCTCGGTGTGCATTGCAACTCCGTTTATATACTCTATGTTGCCTGCGGCGTCATAAATATATTCTGCGGACAGGGGCTTGTCGAGCGGACAAATAATTTCAAGCAGCCAAATTATACCCGTGTATGCAAGCGAGCAGAAAATTGTGCGCACCGTGCATTCTTTGCCGAGAATTATAAGACCTATTATCAAAAGCAAAACGTTGATAATTGCCATTATAACGCCCTGCGTCAAAATTGCCGAAACCGCCTCGGGCAAAAAGCTGTTTATAATTATTGCAACACCGGCAATTCCGCCCAGCGTCAGGTCGTTGGGAGTCTGGAAAAAGTAAACGCTGCACGACATCATAATTATGCCGAAAACAAGCAGCGACCAATTAATTGCCGCACGCTTTATTTTTTGCTTTTTGGTAAGCACTTTTTCTCCGTAGGTTTTGGGTGCGCCTTCCAATACCGCCGCGTCGGTGGCCGCAGTTTCGCTTTGCGCTTCAACGGGGGCGCTATCGGGAACTGTTACAATATCGCTAATCTCCGTTTCCGCAATGGGTGCAGCCTCGCTTGAACTTTGCTTTTTTTTCTTCATTTATAACTCTCTTTTATTAATTATTGCAAGTAGAAAATTTTATGTGCAAACCCACCCGACAAACTGCCGATATTTATAAAACGGAGCCTTATTTTACGGGTTGATTTCTCTTAAATGAATGATAACATAAACGTTTTGTAAAGTCAATTTAAAGTCGCAATTTTTAACAGGATATTTTTACCTGAAAATTACCGTAAGCCGTATTTTAATCTTTCTCCTTAGCGGTATTGACTTTAAGTTCAGGGCGTGATATAATTTGAAGTAAGAAATAGTAATTGCTGATAAAAGGGACTTACAATGATAAACGCCAACGCGTTGTTTACCGACGAAACAGAAAATTTTAAAACCCCGTACGAGCCTAATCTGGGGGACACGGTTACTTTAATTTTCAGAACTCTGAAAAACGATGTTTTGCAGGCAAATGCCGTCATAAACGGACTAAACCACAAAATGAAGAAGTTTTTGTGCGACGGGCAGTTCGACTATTATAAGTATTCCTTTAAATGCAACACCAGACACTTTAACTACTACTTCACCGCATACGACGAGGACGATACAATTTGTTACAACAGGTTGGGTTGCGTGAAGCAAGTTGACGAGAAATTTAACTTTTCGTTTACCGCCAACCGTAAAGTACCGGATTGGGCTAAGGGCGCCGTGTTCTATCAAATTTATCCCGACAGGTTTTGTAACGGAACTAAGTCAAACGACGTAACCGACAACGAATACTATTATACGGGCGGACACTCGAGGCGCGTTCGCGATTGGTACAAATATCCCGACGAGCTCGACGTGCGCTGCTTTTACGGCGGCGACTTGCAGGGCGTCAAGCAGAAGCTCGACTACTTGCAGGATTTAGGGGTGGAAGCTATTTACTTCAATCCGCTGTTTGTTTCGCCCTCGAACCACAAGTACGACACTCAGGACTACGACTATATCGACCCTCATCTCGCCGTAATCGAGGAGGATTTGGAACACAGTATGCAGTACTGGGAAAGGCACAACGGGTTTGCTCCGAAGTATATAACGCGCACTACTTCGCGCGTCAATCTTGAAAAATCCAACCTGTTTTTTATCGACCTTGTAAAAGAAATTCACGACCGCGGCATGCGCGTAATTATCGACGGGGTGTTCAATCATTGCGGCTCGTTCAATAAGTGGCTCGACAAAGAGGGCATTTACGTCAATAAAGAGGGCTACAAAATGGGCGCCTATCAATCCGAAACAAGCCCGTACAGAAAATATTTTAATTTTGAGAACAGCGACCTTCACAGCGAGTACGAGGGGTGGTGGGGCTATTCCACTTTGCCCAAACTCAACTATGAAAATAGCCACAGCCTTGAAGAACATATGTGGTCGCTCGGCGCTAAGTGGGTTTCCGCACCGTTCAACGTTGACGGGTGGAGGCTTGACGTCGCTGCGGACTTGGGTCACAGCGAAAGTTACAACCATAAATTTTGGAGAAATTTCCACCGCCGCGTGCGCGCCGCAAATCCCGAGGCGTTCATATTTGCCGAGCACTACGGCTCGCCCGAAAGCTGGCTTGTAAAAGGAGAGTGGGATTCCGTAATGAACTACGACGCTTTTATGGAGCCCGTAAGTTGGTTTTTGACGGGTATGGAAAAGCACAGCGAGGCGTTCGACTGCAATAAGCTGTACGACGGAAATCTGTTCTTCGAAAGCATGTTTAAAAATATGGCGCGCTTTCCGCGCCCCGCGCTTGACTCGGCGTTGAACCAACTTTCCAACCACGACCATTCAAGGTTTTTAACGCGCACCAACCGCACCGTGGGGACTATAAGAACTAAGGGCCCGCACGAGGCTTCGTACAATATCGACAAGCGCGTTATGCAGCTCGGCGTGCTTATTCAAATGACCTGGGTGGGTTCTCCCGGCATATATTACGCCGACGAGGCGGGACAGGTGGGGTGGACGGACCCCGACTCGCGCCGCACCTATCCTTGGGGCGGAGAAGATTGGAATTTAATCAACTTTCATAAGGCGGCAATAGCTTTAAGAAAGCGCATTCCCTGCCTTAAAATGGGAAGCTTGAAACGGCTTGACGCGGGCTCGGGATACATAGCTTACGGCAGGTTCGACAAAGACGAGTGCTGTGCCGTTGTAATCAACTGTACCGATAACGCAATTTCGCTGCGCGTGCCCGTGTGGGAAATAGGCGTGCCGCACTCGGGCGCAGATATGGAATTGTGCTTTTCGTGCGGCAGTTGGGGGTTCTCAACCGAGGGGGAAAAAAGCAATATTAAGTACGGTAGACTGCTTGTAACCCTGCACGAAAAGAGCGCGTGCGTCTATCGCTATTCTTTTAAGAAAGACTGTTAATTGAGGCATATTACGGGGGTAATCCCGTTTTTAAATAAAATATGAGGGGAAAATTTATGGAGAAATTTTTCGGCGATCTGGACAGATATCTGTTCCACCACGGCACACACTACGAACTGTATAACAAAATGGGCGCGCATCTCCGCGAAGTAAACGGGGTATGGGGCGTACATTTTGTGTTGTGGGCACCCAACGCAAGAGCGGTATGTATAGTTTCCGACGGCAACGGCTGGACTCCCTGGCAGGACGTCATGCAAAAAGTCGACGACGCTATGTGGGAGTTGTTTGTGCCCGGAATGTGCGAGGGCGTCAAATATAAATATCTTGTCGTGCGCGCCGACGGCAGCGAGGTCTTGAAAATAGACCCCTATGCATTCCGCTCGGAGCTGCGCCCCTCAAACGCTTCTATAGTAGCAAATCTCGACAGATACGAGTGGGGTGACGGAGAATGGCGCAAACAAAAACGTGACGAGAACTTTCTCGAAAAGCCCATGTCTGTCTATGAGGTGCACCTAGGAAGCTGGAAAAAAGATCTGTCAAAGTGGGACGAGGACCAATTTTTCGACTACCGCAGGCTTGCGCACGAGCTTGCCGAGTATATCAACTACATGGGCTATACTCATATCGAGCTTATGGGCATATGCGAGTATCCCTTCGACCCGTCCTGGGGCTATCAGGTAACCGGCTACTTCTGTCCGACGGCACGTTACGGCACGCCCGACGACTTTATGTATTTTGTAGATTATATGCACAAACACGGCATAGGCGTCATACTCGATTGGGTGCCTGCGCATTTCCCCAAGGACGACTGCGCGCTTGCCAATTTCGACGGCACGCCGCTTTACGAGTACGGTGACCCCCTGCGTGCGGAGTATCCCGAGTGGGGCACAAAGGCGTTTGATTTGGGCAAAAAAGAAGTGTCGAATTTCCTTATTGCTTCCGCGTTCTTCTGGGTGGAAAAATACCATATCGACGCGCTCCGTGCCGACGCGGTTGCCGCTATGCTCTACAACAGTTTCGGCAGAGAGCAATACCGCCCCAATATGTACGGCGGAAACGAAAATCTGGAAAGCTTCGAGTTTTTCCGTCATTTAAACAGCGTGCTTCGTCAGCGCACAAACGCGTTTATAATCGCGGAGGACAGCTCAATTATCGAGGGCATAACAAAGCCGGCAAAAGACGGCGGTTTCGGCTTCGGTTTAAAGTGGAATATGGGCTGGATGAACGACTCTATCAAATACTACAACACCGACCCCATATTCAGACCTTATCACCACCACCTTATGACGCACACGTTCGAGTACGCATTCTTTGAAAGCTATATGCTGGTGCTCTCTCACGACGAAGTTGTGTATGGCAAGGGGTCGATGATAAATAAGTTTATAGGCAACAAGCAGGATAAATTCGGCAGCTTAAAGACGTGCTTTACAATGATGATGGGACACCCCGGCAAAAAGCTGCTGTTTATGGGGCAGGATTTCGCGCAGGAGAGTGAGTGGAACTTTAAACGCGGACTCGATTGGTGGCTCTGCGACGACGAGGGGCACCGCGATGTTATGAATTGTTTCCGCACGCTTTTGCATATTTACCGCGAAAGACCTGTTTTGTACAACGATTGCGGCGGAGACGTTACCTGCGAATGGATTAACAGCGGAGATTATAACCGCAATATCTTTACGTTCATAAGGCGCAACCCCTGGAACTACAACAACGCGCTTATTTTCGTGTGCAATTTCGCGCCCGTAGAGCGCTATGATATGGGAGTCGGCGCGCCGCTTGCCGGCAAGTACAGGCGTATTTTTACAACCTATTCCGAGGGCAATCTCTTTGAAATAGAGGCAAAGCAGGAGCTTTGCGACGGCAGACCGTATAAGCTTACCTTTAACCTGCGCCCCTATGAGTCGATTATCTTCGAAGTGCCTTTCGTCGAGGCAACCGAGGAAGAAAAGAAAAAGGAAAAGAAAGCGCGCACAGCCATAAAAAAGAAGTACGAAGAAGTTGTAAACGACGACTCGCATATTCCGCAGGTCGAAGTTCCCGAAGAGCTTAAAGTTAAAAAACCCGTAAAGAAAGCTGCAACGGCAAGAAAGACCAAAAAAACTTCGGATAAATAGTTCTATACAAGTATTAAAGAAGCGGATTGTCCGCTTCTTTTTTATTGACTTTAAGCAAGTTTGCGTTTATAATTTTTATAATATGTTAAAAGACGTGCAGGATAGAATTATAAAATTAAAGCGCGAAAGGGACGTTTGCATTTTAGCGCACAGCTATATGTCCGAAGAAATTTGCGAGGTTGCCGATTTTACGGGTGACAGCTATGCGCTCGCGGTAAAGGCAAGAAGCGTGCCGCAAAGCACCGTGCTTATGTGCGGCGTAAGATTTATGGCTGAAACGGTAAAGTTGCTTGCGCCCGACAAGAGAGTTATACTGTCAAATTCCGACGCAGGCTGTCCTATGGCGGAACAGTTCGGCAAAGACGAAATTTTGCAGTTAAAAAAAATGTATCCCGACTATGCCGTCGTTGCCTACGTCAATACTACTACTCAGCTCAAAACGGTAGCCGACGTGTGCGTAACTTCGTCAAGCGCAGTAAAAATTTGTAAAAATATTCCTCAAAAAAACATACTGTTTATACCCGATATAAACCTCGGTTCATACGTTAAAGCTCGCGTCCCCGAAAAAAACTTTAAGCTTATTTCGGGCGGCTGTCCCACCCACGCGAAAATTCAAAAATCCGATGTTCTTTCGGCAAAATCCGCTCATCCCGACGCGCTCTTTCTCGTTCATCCCGAGTGTCGCGCCGAGGTCGTCGCGCTTGCCGATTATGTCGGCTCGACTTCCGGAATTATGGATTATGCCGTAAAGTCGGATAATAAGCAGTTTATTATAGGTACGGAAAACGCTATTGTCGAGCATTTGCAGTTCCGCTGTCCCGATAAAAAGTTTTATCCGCTTTCAAAGGACTTAATTTGCCACAATATGAAAATAACAACGCTTTACGACGTTCTGAATTGCGTTTCGGGCGGCGGAGAGCAAATTATAATTGACGAAGCGACGCGCATTCAAGCCGTCAAGTGTATCGAAAAAATGATTGAGTACGGAGGCTGACAGGTGTTTATAACTACAAAGGGCAGAAACGCTTTGAAAGTAATGATTGATTTGGCGCAGCACGAAGGAGAGGGCTTTATTTCGCTTACGGATATTGCCGAGCGGCAAAAGGAGTCGTTAAAATATTTGGAAGCCTCGGCAAAGCAGTTGTCGGCAAGCGGTCTTGTAGTAAGCGCGCGCGGCAAAAACGGCGGATATAAGCTCGCAAAACACGCCGCCGAGTATTCGGTTGCCGAGATACTTATTTCGGGGGAAGGTTCGTTGGCGCCCGTAAGCTGCCTTGATAACGGGTGTGAAAATGCCTGTACCTGCCAAACTTTGCCGCTTTTTAAAGAGCTTGACGAAGTAATTATGAATTTTTTAAACTCAAAGTCGCTGATAGATTTAATACAATAAATTTTTCAAAATCGCTTAATTCCTATTGACAAAATAGGAATTAAATTTTATAATTAAATCATACTTACAGAGTAGGAATTAGAAATGAAAGTTGTATATGTGGATAACGCTGCGACCACCGCTATGAGCGACGTCGCAATCGACGCAATGACTCCCTATTTAAAAGAGGTGTACGGAAACCCCTCTTCTCTGCACACGGTCGGGCAAATCGCAAAGGAAGCGCTCGACGACGCAAGGGCAAGAATTGCAAAGTGCATAAACTGTCAGCCAAAGGAAATATATTTTACTTCGGGCGGCAGCGAAGCGGACAATCAAGCCATACGTTCGGCGGCGTTAAACGGGGCGCGTAAGGGCAAAAAACATATAGTGACAACGGCATTTGAACACCACGCCGTGCTGCACACCCTCGAAAAACTTGAAAAAGAGGGGTTTGAAGTAACCTATCTCGACGTACACGAAAACGGTTTGATAACTGCAAGAGAGGTGGAAGCGGCTCTACGCGACGATACCGCGCTTGTTACGATAATGTTTGCCAATAACGAAATCGGTACGGTTTTGCCGATTGCCGAAATAGGAGAGGTTTGCCGAAAATACGGCGTTGTTTTTCATACGGACGCGGTTCAGGCGGTCGGACACATTCCCGTTGATGTAACGGCGCAAAATATAGATATGCTTTCGCTGTCGGCGCACAAGTTCCACGGCGCAAAGGGCGTCGGCGCGCTTTATGTAAAGAGCGGCATACCCTTGCAGACTTTTGTCGAGGGGGGCGCGCAGGAACGCGGCAAGCGTGCCGGCACCGAAAATTTGGGCGGTATCGCCTCGATGGCGGCGGCTCTCGAATATGCCGTAGAGCATATGAAAGAAAATAGTACAAAGATACAAAGTTTGAGGGACAAGCTGATTGACGGGCTGTTGAAAATACCTCATTCCAAGCTCAACGGAGACAGATGCAGTCGGCTTCCGTCGAATTTAAATATGTGCTTCGAGGGAATCGAGGGTGAAAGCCTTTTATTGCTTCTCGACGCAAAGGGAATATGCGCTTCGTCGGGCTCTGCCTGTACTTCGGGTTCGTTGGACCCCTCGCACGTTTTGCTTGCGCTTGGGCTTCCGCACGAGGTGGCGCACGGCTCGCTTAGAATTAGCCTTTGCGAGTATAACACCCAAGAGGACGTTGAAATTATTTTAAACGAAGTTCCAAAAGTCGTAGCCTATCTTCGCAATATTTCACCCGTCTGGGAAGAGCTTGAAAATGGCGAGAAGCCGCATTTAATTTAAGGAGAAAATTGTTATGGCATTGTACAGCGAAAAGGTTATGGACCACTTTACAAATCCGAGAAACGTCGGAAAAATCGAGGACGCCGACGGCGTAGGAGAAGTAGGAAACGCCAAGTGCGGCGACATTATGAAGATATATCTTAAAATAGAAAACGATATAATAGTCGACGTAAAATTCAACACTTTCGGTTGCGGAAGCGCAATTGCTTCGTCGTCTATGGCAACCGAGCTCATTAAGGGTAAACCCATTTCACAGGCGCTCGAACTTACAAACAAGGCGGTTGCCGAGGCGCTCGACGGCTTGCCCGCGCACAAAATGCACTGTTCTGTTCTCGCCGAAGAGGCTATCCGTTCGGCAATTAAAAACTATTACGACACGCACGGAATTGCCTATGACAAAGCGCAGTTCCCCGACCCTCACGAAGATTGATTTTAATATTTATTTGATTTTCCCCCGTAATGCGTTACGGGGGATTTGTCATAACTCTGGACAAGTCGGAATACCTTAGAAAAAGAGGTATGATATGGCTAATTTTTGTTTCGAGGACGGAGCGCAGACTCTAAAAAAACTTAAAACGTCAAAGGACGGTTTAAGCGTTGAAGAGGCTCAAACCCGACTTTCCGAAAACGGCGTAAATGCGCTCGATAGCGGCAAAAGCATGGGGCTGTTGGGGCTGTTTTTTTCGCAATTCAAGGACTTTATGACTATACTTTTGATTGTTGCGGCGGCAGTTTCCGGGCTTATCGCTTTTTTGTCGAAGGACAAAAACGATTTAACCGACACATTTATTATTCTTGCAATTATATTTTTGAACGCCGTTGTCGGCACTGTTCAGCAGTACAGGGCGGACAAGGCCATTGAAAATTTAAAAAAGCTTTCGGCAAACACCTGCAAGGTGAGGCGCGGCGGCAAGGAAATCGTTATCCCATGCGAAGAGCTTACGATAGGCGACATCGTGCTTTTGGAGGAGGGGGACGTCGTTCCTGCGGATTGCAGAATTATAGAGTGCAATGCGCTTGTCTGTGACGAGTCCGCGCTCACCGGCGAAAGCGTGGGCGTTGAAAAAAACGAAAAGCGCATAGTCGGCAACAAGGTTGCGCTCGGCAATATGACAAACACGCTGTTTTGCTCGACGTTTGTTGTGCGCGGAAATGCTCAAGCCGTAGTTACCGCAGTCGGAATGAATACCGAAATGGGTAAAATAGCGGCGATGTTGCAGGGCAACAAGGCTTCAAAAACTCCGCTTGAAAAAAGTCTTGACAAGCTCGGCAAAATAATTTCGGCGTTCGTGCTATGTGTGACAGCCGTAATATTTATTATGGGAATGTGTGTTCGCGACGACGGACTTTTGAAAAACTTTATGACTTCGGTTGCAATTGCCGTTGCGGCTATTCCCGAGGGATTGCCTGCCGTCGTCACTATTATAATGGCAATGGGCGTGCAAAAAATGAGCAAGAAGGGCGTTGTTATACGCAAGCTCAAATCGGTTGAAACTTTGGGCGGCTGCTCGGTAATTTGTTCGGATAAAACGGGTACGCTCACTCAAAACAAGCTGTCAACCGTCGCAGTTTATTATGACGGTAAAGCACGTTCAATCGAGGATATTGCGGGGTGTAACAAGCTTTTGCAGTGTATGGTTGCGTGCACTACGGTAAAAGGCGGTATGGGCAACTATATAGGTGATCCGACGGAGATTGCCCTAAGGATATGTGCCGACGAACGCTCTTTCAACGCCGAATTCAATCGAATTTGCGAGCTTCCCTTTACCTCGGAGCGCAAGATGATGACTGTAGCCGCAGACTTTAGCGGAGAAAAAAATAATTATACCAAGGGCGCGCCCGATATACTAATAAAAAAGTGTACGAAAATTCTCACGGAAAGCGGCGTCAGGCAGCTTACGGACGGGGATATAGCTCAAATAACGGCAAAAAACAACGAGATGTCGGACGAGGCGTTGCGCGTTCTCGGGTTTGCATATTCTCCGTTCAACGGCAAGGCAAGCGAAGAGAATATGATATTTATCGGACTTGTGGGAATGGTCGACTCGCTTAAAGAGGGCGTTAGGGAGGCTGTGGAAGAGTGCCGCCGCGCCGGCGTTGCCACGGTTATGATTACGGGGGATCACGTCAGAACGGCGTTTGCCATTGCAAAAAAGCTGGGTATTGCCGAAAACGAGTCCGAGGTTATGACGGGTGACGAGCTGGACGCATTGCCCAAGTCGCAGCGCGACGGCGCGATTGCCAAGTGCAGGGTGTTTGCGAGAGTTTCTCCCAAGCACAAGAACATTATTGTCAAATCGCTGAAACGCAGCGGCAGGGTAGTTGCAATGACGGGTGACGGCATTAACGACGCACCCAGCATTAAGAGCGCGGACATAGGTATTGCTATGGGTGTTTCGGGTACGGACGTTACCAAAAGCGCTTCCGATATGGTAATTTCGGACGACAACTTTACAACCATAGTGTCGGCGGTCAAAGAGGGACGCAGAATTTCGTCGAATATAAAAAAGACTATTTTGTTCTTCCTTTCCACAAACCTTGCAGAGGTGCTTGCAATACTGTTTGCCTCGCTGTTTTTATTCAGGTTCGACTTCTTGCTGTCCACCCAGCTTCTTTGGCTCAACTTAATTACCGACAGCTTCCCCGTGCTTGCGCTCGGCGTTGAAAAGGCTGACGACGATGTGATGAACCGTCCTCCCGAAAAAGCCGAAAAGGGTCTGTTTTGCAAAAGTTCGCTTGCTTCGGTTGCGTTTTTCGGTCTGTTTATGACAGCTGTAACCTTGGGTGTTTTTGTCGTTACCCTCAATATATGGGGCAACGAAATAGCAACTACCATTACCTTTATGACTATTTCCTTCCTCGAGCTGTTTCAGGCGTTCAATATCCGTTCCGAACGCGGTTCTGCGTTTAAAAAGTTCTTTTCCAATAAAATTTTGCTTGCTACCGTGGCTGTCGGCGTGTTGCTCAACGTGTTGCTGTGCGTAAGTCCGCTGTCGGCTGCGTTCGGGCTTGTAAAATTGAATTTTGTGCAGTGGCTTATTGCTTTCATCGTTCCGCTTTCGATAATTCCTGTCGGAGAGGCGTATAAAATGGCGCTTCGCATATTGACAAAACGCAAAACAAAGGTATAATTTAATGGATAAACACAAGAGGTAGAACTATGCAACAGGCTTTCAATCCCTTTCTTCCGAGCTATGAATATATTCCCGACGGAGAACCGCATATTTTCGACGGCAGAGTATATCTTTACGGCTCGCACGACAGATTCAACGGCAAACGTTTTTGTATGAACGACTATGTTTGTTGGTCTGCGCCCGTCGACAATTTAAAACAGTGGCGGTATGAGGGCGTCATATGGAAAATCAGCGACGACCCGAGCAAGAAGAGGGGTATGTTTAAGCAGATGTATGCGCCCGACGTGGTGCGCGGTAACGACGGCAAATACTATTTATATTATTTTATAGGCACGCAGGGTACGATAGGCGTGGCGGTCTGCGACACTCCTTCAGGTCGATACGGCTATCTCGGCAGAGTTCGCTACCCAAACGGCAAAATTTTGGGTATGAACGGAGAGAATGACATTTGGCAGTTTGACCCCGGAGTTTTTCGCGACGACGACGGCAAGATATATTTATATACGGGTTTCGGCGCAAAATGCCGCAATCCGCTTACAAGGTTTCGCTCTCCAAACGTTCACGGCGCTATGGGAGCGGAGCTTGAAGAGGATATGCTTACCCTAAAGCTTCCGCTCGCAAGCATTGCAAAAACAAGGCGCAATTCCAAGGGAACGGGGTTTGAAGGGCACGAGTTTTTCGAAGCCTCGTCAATGCGCAAATTTAACGGTAAATACTATTTTATATATTCTTCGGTAAACGGACACGAGCTTTGTTACGCTATGGGCAACAGCCCTTTGGGAGAGTTTAAATACGGCGGTACGCTGGTAAGCATAGGTGACGTGGGTCTGTCTGAAAAGCCGTTGAATTATCTCGGCAATACTCACGGCAGTATCGAGCGTATCGGTAACAAATATTACGTCTTTTATCACAGGCAGACAAACAGCCATTGTTTCTCGCGTCAAGCTTGCGCCGAAGAAATTATTATCAATAGTGACGGCACTTTTAATCAAGCGGAAGTAACGTCGTGCGGGCTAAACGGCGGCGCGCTCAAAGCGCAAGGAGAGTACGAAGCGCGCATAGCCTGCAATCTGTTTTCAAAAAGAGGCGTAAGGTTCTATATGTGCAGATTGCCCAAGGGCGTGCATCCGTACTTTACCCAAACGGGCTGCGACAGGGAAGAGGACGGAGACCAATATATAGCTAATTTTTGTAATGGCGCAACCTGCGGCTTCAAATATTTCGAGTTTAACGGCAACGATAAAATAAGCGTTACGGTAAGCGGAAACGGTAAGGGTAAAATGCTAGTAAAAGAGTCGTTATCGGGGGATATTGTGGGGGCAATAGATATCGACGCAAAAAATACGGCGCAAAAATTTACCGCGCAATTGAACATTTCGGACGGAATAAAACCTCTGTACTTTACTTTTACGGGCAAGGGCAAGTTGAACTTTTACGGTTTTTCTTTTTAATTTATGAGCGGCTGTCGCAAGTTAGCGCCGGCCGCCTATTTTATAAAGTTGATTCAAACATTTGACAAACGCCGTAATTGAGCGTATCATTTTTATAGTGAAAAAAAATTTTGGAGGGCAACAATGACTGACAATAAAAAAAGACGTGTCATTAACGCCGCGATAGGAGTGCTTGCGTCACTTGCAATGTCCTGCACGGTAGCACTATGTGCATGCGCACCTACTAATGGAGAAGCCGGAAAGTCGGCTTACGAGATAGCCGTCGAAAACGGGTTTGAGGGAACCGAAGCAGAATGGCTGGAAAGTCTTAAAGGCGACAAGGGAGAAACCGGTTCGCAGGGTAACCAAGGCGTACAGGGACCTCAGGGTTCACAGGGCAACCAAGGCGCACAGGGACCTCAGGGACCTACCGGAGAAGCCGGTATCAACGGAAAATCGGCTTATGAAATTGCTGTTGCAAACGGGTTTGAAGGAACGGAGAAGGAGTGGATTGAAAGCTTAAAAGGCGCAACGGGCGCGCTTTCTATCGAAAAAGTCGAATACATAACCATTGACGATTGGAATATTCAGCACAAGCTTCAAATTACTTATACTGATAAGGACAACGTTTCCAAGACAATGACCACGGGCGAAACGGTAAACGTAGTCGACCAAAACATTTTCTACAATGCGGCGGACAACGACGATTTGTGGGCTTTAATCGGTTTGAACGTCAGAAGAATACGCCTTACCGACAATATTCTTTGGTCCGGCAACACATTTGTAGACCACTCGAAGGACAAGCCCATACCGGCAGTTCAATATACGCCCGTTGCAAAGTGGACTTCGATAATAACTCTTGAAAACGACGTTGAAATAGATATCAACGGAAAAGAAATTGTCTTAGAGGCGGATAGCATTGAAATAATCGGCAATGCCAGCGTAACTTTTAAAAACGGAGACATTAAGCGCCTCAACAGAATTACGACGGACAACGAAGAGCTGTACGGCAAAGTGCTCGACGCAAATCTTACCGAAAACGCGCTTCAGGGACATTATACCAACGGTGCGCCTTGGAACCCCGTAAGCAACGTTGTAGTCGAGCATATCGGCAGATCGGTCTATGTGCCTTCCACATATGCGGACGGCAAACCCGTTGCCGGTGACTTCGAACTTGCAAGAACGGAAAACTATGTAAAGCTTCCCGACACGCAAGGAAACACCGCTGTCGTAGCTACAAGCGGATACAGCGGTTCTGCGGCCGACGCTACTATTCACGTCAACAATTACTGCTCGCTCAAACTCGATACGGTAGATTACTTCACATTCTATACGGGCGTATTGGTGGACGGTCTTTCCTCTTCGGTCGAGGTTTTGAATAACTCTGTTCTCACCATTGAGGGAGCTTACGGCATTGCGACAAACGCTTCGGGTGCCGAGCGTTACAACGTCGTAGTTAACGTATATGATTCCGAAATAAACGCATCTTCAATCAACGACCGTCGCGAAACCATTCCCGCCGGCTTCGTTGTGGCAACAGCGTTGTTTATAAACGTACCCGGTTCGGTGGTAGTTCAAAACAGCGACCTTGTGGCAACTACACAGGCTCTCGTAGTGCGCGGCGGACACGCAGTTGCGCGCAATTCAAGGCTTTCGGCCTACGGCGTAGCTCCCTATAATCAGAATAATTTCCAATGGGGCGCGGGCAACACCGTTCCCAATGCAACAGTAGTAGTTGGTAACGGCGGCAGCGGCTATCAATACGCGGCGGATTGTACGCTTACAAACTGCGAGGTAAAAAGCAACGCTTACTCGGGTACAAATTCAACCTTCAATAACAGTTGGGAAATTGTGTATGTTCAAGGTAACGGCGGCATAAACGATACGGGCGTCAATGCTAACGGAGAATGGATAGGCGCTACGTTTACTTATGACGCAATGACGTTTGCGCGTTCGGGCAACGTTGATTTCCACGTTGAAAACAAGACGCCGACTTCGGCAAATGTTTACCGCCCCGAAATGCTGTTAAACGCTAACGAATGGTACGAGGCGGACACTCAGCGCAAGATACAGGACCTTATGGACTTCGGCGCTAAAAATATAAGACTTACAAAGGACCTCGACCTTGAATCCAATACCGTAAACGGTCAGTACGACGGATATACCGTTATCGACAGAGATATTACTATAGGGCTCAACGGTCACCTTTTAAAGATAGTTTCGAAGGGTATTGTAGTAACCAACAACGCCGACTTTAAACTTCAAAACGGCACCGTTATGATGAACAGAACGCTCGCTCCCTCGCAGGATGCCGAAGGCAACCCCAATGTTGACGGCAACTATGCGATCGAGGTCGGAGAATTTGCTTCGCTTGCTTTGGAGTCGGTAAAAATGTATGCTAACCGTAGCGGTATATTTATGAACGGAAAAGCCGCTAATTTGGAAGTTACCGCGGATTCCGAAATTTCCGTCGGCGGCTTCTATGCAATAGGTACAAACGTAGACGGCAGCACCGATTTCGGTGTAATGGTAACAATCAAATACTCGAAGATTCGTGCAAACGGAACGGTTAAGATGCCCGACGGCGCGCAAACGGCTGCCGCTCAGGGTGATAATAAGTACGGCGTAGGTATTCTCTATAACGTGCCCGGAACTCTTAAAATCGAGAAAGAAGCTGTAATCGAAGGCTTCACGCAGGGTATAGTTATGCGTGACGGCATTGCTGTCATAGAGAACTCGACCGTAAACGTAACAGGCGGAAATATTTCGCTCGATAACTATGTCGGAGCGGGACACGACGATTGGGGCAGAGGCTACCTCGTTCCCAACGCGGCTATAGTTATGGGCACTTACAACACTGCTTCCGAAATAAGGGATAACCTTTACCGTTCTCCCGTCAGCGTTACTTTGCGCAACGTTACACTCGGCAAGGCAAGGGAAGAGTCGTATCTCGTCTATATTCACAACGACGGAGAGTCCACCGCCGACCTCGGCACAACTACCCTTACTTTCGATAAGCTCACAAAGATGAAGAGCGGGAATGCGGATATTTATACAGTCTGCGACGGACAAAAGGACGATTTGGCAGGCAACAAAATTGTAATTTGGGACGAATCTGCAGTATAATAACTTAAAAAAACAAGACCCGACGCATACTGACGGTATGCGTCGGGTTTAATTTGTAAAATACTTGTAACTTTCAGCGGAGTAATTAATAAATTAATGGATTATTTGGCAATCACTGTTGTAACTTTAATATCCGGTGTAGTCGGTACGGGGCTGGGCGGCGTTATAGGAGCGCTGCTTCGTCGTGACTCGGGGAAGGTGGTAAGCCTTTTACTGTCTTTTGCCGCCGGTATTATGCTTGCCGTAGTTTGTTTCGATTTAATGAGCGAACCTATAGAGATGATGAGGGAGGGGCTTTTGCCCGATTATACGCCCTTTATAGTTGTGCTTGCGGTTGCGGTGGGTTTCGGCGTAGTTTATCTTTTAAATTTTATAATAGATAAAAACACCAATCACGAGGTCAAACATATCGACGAAAATCATCCCTCAACCGCCGACGCGCTCGACGAGCTTATTCACTCGGACCACTTTGAAACGCATAAGGGCAATAAATCCAATTTGTTTGTAGCAGGGCTTGTTATGATGACGGCTATTGCGTTGCACAACTTGCCCGAGGGTATGATAATCGGCGCGTCTTACGCCGCATTAGACGTAATGGCAAGCCTGTTTTCCGGCAGCGGATTTATTATGGCTATCGTAATAGGTCTGCACAATATTCCCGAAGGTATGGCTGTTTCCGTGCCTTTGATTTCTGGCGGAATGAAAAAGTTAAACGCAGTTTCCCTTACTGCACTGAGCGGACTTCCAACCGTATTCGGTGCGCTTTTGGGCTATGCTTTGGGCGGAATAAACCCTATTATGCTTGTTCTGTCGCTCGGGTTTGCAAGCGGTGCGATGCTGTATGTGGTGTTCGGTGAGCTTTTGCCCGAGTCGATATTGATGTGGCGCAGCAAGTTGCCGTCTGTTGCGGTGTTCGTGGGAATTATCGTCGGCTTTCTATTAGTAATGTTTTAAAACTTAATCTTAAATTTAAACACCCTCGGACCTATCGGTCCGAGGGTGTTTTTGCAATATTTAAAAATCGCTTTTCCCGAAAAGATAGTCAAGCGACACATTAAAAATTTCGCTTAGATTGAGTAAGGTATGCATCGAGGGTTCTTGTTTGTCGTTTTCCCAAGCATAAATAGTATTACCGCTTACGTTTAGTATTTTTGCAATTTGATTTTGCGTGTAGCCTTTTTCAAGCCGTAATTCTTTCAATCTTTCACCGAAAATTTTCATTATAATTAAGTTCTCCATATAAATTATTCAAAGCAGTCCGGGTGTTTGTCCGAGATGCGGTAAACGGCTTGTACCGCAACAGGAAAGCGAACAAGGCTAAAACACGTAAGCACAATTAAATATGTAAAGCTTTATTTATCGCAAGGCTATCTGCCTTGCGATTTTTTTATTGCAATAAATTTCTTTCATTATTATATGGTTGTCGAAAAACGTCGAAACTGCCGCTATTAACACATTTATGGCAAAAAATGTAAGCAAATTTCTAATATAGTTCAAATTTACCAATTTTTCTACCATATACACCAAATTTCAGCTATTTTTAAATATTTTTGTAAAATGTAAATCGAAATTAAAAAATGTTAACGGCTTGTGGTTTTCAGCACCGTAAAACCCAAAGGGGGGAACAATGCCGGGCTTAATTGTTAAACGATGAGTAGTTAAACGTAAAAGGAGGTAACAGGCAAAATAGAGCAGGCGGTAACTTCCGTTATTTTGGCGGAGCGTAGGGAGCAGGGTTAAAGCTTCCGTGACAAATTTAAATTTTAATTATATATGAGAGGAGAAATTGTGGTTAAAAGCAAAAAATCAATTAAAAAAATCGGTATAGGTGTGGCGGCAATAGTGATGACCGCTACAATGGCTATACCTATGGCATTTTCGGGCGCGCGCGTTGCTTCGGCGGAAAACGGCTTCAACAGCAGCACAAGTTCAAGCGCAATGCTCAATGCTACTAAAAAAACAAATCTTAAAATTGCGGAAGAAAGCGCCGTCCTGCTTAAAAACAAAAATAATGCGCTGCCTTTGAACGTAAGCGACAAAACAAAAACTTTGGAACGCGACATTACACTGTTCCACTCTATAAGCAACTCCATAGTCGGTTATTTCGGCAAAGACGAAAACTATATGCTTTCGGCATTGCACGCATTTACGCACTTTGCGGGAAGTGAAAATCCCACAACCGTCTATGAGAGTTTAAGAAACAACAACTTCAATTTTAACCCGGGTATGAAAAATTTGTACGATAAGTACAGCTACTATACCGACAACGCGCAAAGCCAATACGGTATACATACTCGCAGAGGTCCAAATTTAGACGTAATAACATCAGCCGAAAAATCCTTTGCAAACTATAACGACGCGGCAGTAATTACAATTTCGCGCGTTGGCTGCGAAGGTTACGACGGTTTGAGGTTGCAGGATCCCAACGAGCAATTGAAAGTATTCGACGCAAAGCCCGGCGAGCGCTATCTCTCGCTCAACGAGGGAGAGAAAGAACTTTTAGAATACGTTAAGGGCAAGTTTAAAAAGGTTGTAGTTCTCATCAACGCGCCCATGCCCCTCGAGGTTTCGGCGCTTCAGGACGACGACGGGGTTGACGCAGTTATGTGGATAGGCTATCCCGGCTGGAACGGTTTCGAGGCAATCGGCGAGCTTTTGTCGGGCTCGGTAAATCCCTCCGGCAGACTTGTTGACACCTGGGCTGCGGACGTATCAAAGGACCCCACCTGGTACAACTACTACAATAACAGCCAGACCTCCGAGGACGGCAAGCCCAATTACAGCGTATTAGACCCCTCGGGGAATAAGACGAACTATGTCAGCATCGACTACTCCGAAGGCATTTATATGGGTTATAAATTCTACGAAACGGCTGCCGCAGACGGTTATTTTGCTGCGACAAAGCCCGCTACGGAACCCGAAAATTATCTGCCCGACGGAGTTACCGACGACTATTACAACAGATATAACGGCGTTGTTTATCCCTTCGGATACGGCTTGTCATATACAAACTTCACTCAGGAAATTGTTGCAAACTCGACAAAAACCGACGGGGATACAATTTCGTTCGACGTAAAAGTTACCAATACGGGTGATGTTGCCGGCAAAGAAGTTGTGCAGGTTTACTATAACCCCCATTACACCAACGGCGGAATAGAAAAGGCAGCGGCCAATCTTGTTGCGTTTGCAAAGACAAAAGAGCTTAAAAAGGGAGAAAGTCAAATTGTCAATATTTCCTTCGACAAGCGAGATATGGCTTCATACGACTATGACGACGCAAACGGAGATAAGCATATAGGCTACGAGCTTGAAGCTTGCAACTATGAAATTTCCCTTAAAAAGAACTCGCACGAGGTATGGGGCAATCACAAGTTTACATATACTCACGCAACACAGACAAATTACGATACCGACAGCAATACGGGCAATAAGATTGAACAGCTCTTCTCGGGAGACGACTACTACAATACCGACCGCTCTAAGTACACGGCAGACGGAGAGGGCATAAAGGTTATGACCCGTGAAAAGAAGACCGATGGCGGCACGGAAACGATCGGCTTGGTGCGCACCTTCCCTCAGACTGCAGGCAACGTTACTTTCAGCGCCGAGGCTCTCGAGCTGCTCGAAATGCAGGAAGTCAGTTACAGCTCTGCAAGCGACAGCGCAACCGACAAATATCTCGGCTCGATGTATAAAGAGTCCGTGCCGGAAGGCTGGACGCAGGAAAGCAACCCCACGGCCAACAGAGTAAACGGCTGGAACACGCGCATAATGCTCTCCGATATGAAGGGTATCGACTATATGGGCAAAGAGCCTTTGAACCCCGAACAACTCACTTCGGTTGGGAAAACCGCGTTCAAAAAGACGGACGGCACCTATATGACGGGTAAGGAAGCGTGGGAAGAATTTATGAATCTTCTCACCTGGGACGAAATGGCGCTTCTTGCAAGCGACGCAAATTTCAGCACTCCGGCAATCGACGCCATAGGTAAACCCAGAACGGTCGACAACGACGGCCCCGCGCAGATAGGTACGCAAACTCAGTCCTGTATGAACTTCGCGTGCGGCACCAACATTGCGTCGACCTGGAATATCGAGCTTGTAGAAGAATACGGCAGACTCATAGGCGATCACGCTATCAACCAAGGTATAACGGGTTGGTACGGTCCCGGCTTGAACATTCACAGAAATCCCTACGGCGGAAGAAACTATGAATACTATTCAGAGGACGCGGTCTTAACGGGCAGAATAGCTTCCGCGGCTATAAGCGGCGCGGCTGCAAAGGGCGTAGTTACATATATGAAGCACTTTGCGCTCAACAATCAGGAAGAAAACCGTCACGGCGTATTGACCTGGGCAGACGAGCAAACAATGCGCGAAATATATCTTAAAGGCTTTGAAATTGCCGTTAAAGACGGCGGCGCAACGGGCGTTATGTGCTCGTTCAATGCGATAGGCGGCATAGGCGCATGCATGAACAACCACCTTACAGTCAAGCTTTTGACCGAAGAATGGGGCTTCCGCGGCGCGATAATTACCGACGCATACGGTGACAGCGGCTGGCCTTCGGGACTTATTGTCCGCAGTCAAACCGCTCCTCTCGGCAAGTACAGCACAAACGTCGAAGGTACTTGGGATGCAAGTAAGAATCTTCCCGTAATAAGAACGCGAGTCGACGGAGAAACGGTTATGGTCGGCAGCGCAACTCATTATTATGCGGTTCGTATGACGGCTCAGCGTATGCTTTACTCGGTAGTAAATTCCAACGGAATGAAATCCGAAAGTCCATTAAATTGCGAAATGTCCGTCTATAAATTCGACGACGACCCTCAGGGCACTGACGTCACGTTCAAACAGGGTGAAAACGGCTACGTCTGGCTCGGCTTAGGTCCCCGTGGACAGGGCAACTATACCAGAATGTGGATTGCGGGCGATTCTGTTGAATCCAGCCCTCGCGGTTCAGAGTGGTACATTTTATTCCCCGGATTCGATTGGCACCAGGGCGGAGACTCGCTGTATGACACCCCTGTATCGGGAGAATTCCACTATCAAATGTGGGCAACCAAGGGCTATTACAAGAGCGAAGTGCTCGACATTAAAATAACAGTTCTTTCGGCTTTCAAGGATAAAGATTATAACGCGGTGCAGGGCGTTGCTTACAGCGGACAAATCGAACTTGCCGAAGGCGCGGCTATAGGCGCAATTAACAACTGTTCCGCAACGGGACTTCCCGAAGGACTTTCGGTAAGCCCGAACGGCGCGATATCGGGTACGCCCACCGCTCAGGCAGGCGATTACGACGTAAAGTTTACTATTAACGGAAAATACATTTACGACGCAACCATAACCGTCGGAGAAAAAACAACGCACACCGTTACGTTTGACGGCAACGGCGCAGACAGCACTTCGGTAGAAGTTGCGCCCGGCGGCAAGGTAACGGCACCCGAAACCAACCCCGTGAGAGAGGGTTATAACTTCGTCGGCTGGTACGAGGACGCAGAGTGCACAACTCAAGCCGACTTCGACGCGGCGGTAACGGGCGCTAAAACCTACTACGCTAAGTGGAAGGCGTTGCAACCCGAGTTTAAGGTTGAAAACGGCGTTATTAAGTACACGCCCGACGGCAAAACTTGGATTGACGTTGCAAACTTAGACGACCTCAAGGGCGAAGCCGGAAATACACCTACAATTGAAATCAATTCAGACGGATATTGGGTTATCAACGGGGAAGTTACCAACGTAAAAGCGACGGGCAGCGACGGTGCTGCGGGCAGCGGATGCGGCGGCAGCATCGTGGAAACTTGTGTGACTGCCGGTGCGGCAATGGCGCTTGTGGGCGCGGCGGCATTGGTAATCAATCGCAAGAGAAAGAACAAATAAATTTCAAACTTACGGACGATACGGGATACGGAAGCGGGTTACCGCTTCCGTAACACCCCGTATATCAGGGAGGCATTATGAAAGCTAAACGCATAGCTGCAACTTTTACGGCATTGATATTAATTATACTGACTTTGGCATTATCCGCCTGCGGCGTAAAAACCGTGACGGTTTCGTTTGAGGACGGGGTAAACGAGGCAATCGTTGTCGAAGTGGAGGTAGGCTCTACCGTAGCAAAACCCAAAACCGACCCCGTAAAAGACGGGCATATTTTTCTCGGTTGGTATTTGGACGGAGAGGAATACGATTTTAACGCGCCCGTGACCGAAAATATCCTGCTCGAAGCAGAATGGGAAGAAAACGTACATACGGTGACGATATTCTATTACGAAGGTAAGACGGAAAGAAGGGAAGTTACCGACGGAGAAAAGCTTACAAAGCCTAAGGAAATCGAGAGGGAAGGCTTTACGTTCGACGATTGGTATTCGGACGCCGCGCATACAAAAAAATATAACTTTGAATTAACCGTTAAAGGTGACTTTACCATATACGCAAATTGGTTGAACAATGAGGCTACATACTTTAACGTGACATATAATTACAACTATCAAAACGCGCCGGAATCTCGCGTGGTTCCCGTAGAGGAAAACTCGACGGCAAGCAAACCTGCCGATCCCGTACGCGTCGACTACGATTTCTTGGGCTGGTTTACTTCGGTTGACGGAGATATCGAGTATAACTTCGAAACGCCCGTTACGGCAGATATCGAAATATTTGCCCATTGGGAAATCAAACAACAGCAAGAGGGCGTCAAAAACTATAAGTTCGAAGCCGAACTTACCGATCTGACAAATTTCGAGGGTTCGGGTTTTTCAAACGAAGCAAAGGGCAGGCAGGCTATACAGGACGAGGCCAAGTGGAGCAGTGTTACCGAGCTTTCCGCAAGCAACGGCTATTGGGTGGGCTATATGTACCAGCTCGGCTGTTCGCTGACTTTTGAAATAGAGTCCGACAGAGAAGTATCCGACGTGGCGCTCAAATTGAGGCTTTCGGGAGAATTGGTAAACAGAGTAGTTGTAAAGAGCAACGAGTTTAAAATTACCGTAAACGGCACCCAAATTAATTACAGCGACATAGTAATAAACGACGTGCCCAAGGGCACAGGCGTCCCGCCGAGAGCTTTTCAGGACTTTGAATTGGGCGCGGGCATCTCGCTTGTCGAAGGTAAAAACACAATAGTTTTAAAGGTTGAAAACAACGTGCCGCTCGCAGGTTCCGACGGTGCGCAGGCAGGCGGTAAAATTCAATCTACCGCGCCGCTTGTCGACTGCCTCAAAATTTCCACTACGGCAAACTTGTCTTGGAATCCTTGGTTTGAAGGACTTGAAAAGAAATACGGTCTTAGCGTTTGGGACAGAGAGTACGACTATGAGGGCATCATAGACAGCGAGGCTTAAAATGAAAAAATTATTCAAAAACCGCGGCTTTAAAATCTGGTTGAGCGTTACGGCAACTGTGTTGGCGCTTTCCATAATAATTCTCTTGCTCGGCAATATCTTTTACGACGTTGTAAAAATAGTAATGGGCGGAGAAATAGCCGTATATAAAGACACGGGCTACCCCGAGATATTTACCAAGCAAACGGTAAACAAAAATCAGGCTCTTGAAAACGGCAACAAACTTAACGAGCAGCTCTGCGAGGAGGGTTTTGTCCTTCTTAAAAACGACGATGTCGTCAACGAAAAAGCTTTGCCGTTAAAAAGAGGCGCCAAAATAAGCGTATTCGGTAAAAATTCTATTAACCTTGTCTACAACGGTTCGGGTTCGGGCGGTTCGGACAATAAAAACGCCGTAAAGCTTGTGCAGAGCCTTGAAGATACATTTTCGGTAAACCCCGAGCTCGTAAAATTTTATGAAAACAACTCGCGTTCGGGCCCTGCGCGCGACGGCAATCCCAAAATAGAAACAAGCGGAGTAACCTCACTTAAAACTGCCGAAACACCTTATTCTTCATATGACGACAAGGTAAAAAACAGCTATTCTTCTTATAAAGACGCGGCTTTAATAGTTCTTTCGCGCATAGGCGGAGAGGGCTGGGATTTGCCCCGTACTTCCGCAGAGGAAGGTAAACACTACCTCGAGTTGGACGCAAACGAAATAGACCTTATTAAAAACGTAACAAAGGTTGGCTTCGGCAGGGTAATCGTGCTTGTCAACACGCTTACCACAATGGAACTCGGATGGGTTGAAAGCGGAGAATACGGAAAGGTAGACGCGGCACTGTATATCGGCGGACCCGGTAATTCGGGAATAAACGCGCTTGCCAAAATTCTTTGCGGCGACGTAAATCCTTCGGGTCACACCGTAGACACCTGGGCAACCGACTTGTTGGCTGCGCCCGCTATGCAAAATTTCGGTGACTACGGCGTTAAAAACGGCAACACATATAAAATAGACGGCAGTTTGGACGACAACTATAATTACGTCGACTATCAAGAGGGCATCTATGTAGGCTATCGCTATTATGAAACGCGCGGTTTAAACGACGAAGAGTGGTACTCGAAAAACGTTGTTTACCCCTTCGGACACGGGCTTTCCTACACAAAGTTTACTCATTCGATTGCAGATGGCAAGACCGATACTCTTGAGCCCGACTCGCAGGGCAGCATAAAATTGACGCTTACCGTCAACGTCCGCAACGACGGCAACGTGGCGGGCAAGGACGCCGTTCAGGTGTACGTCACGGCTCCCTACGAAACAGAGGGTAAAATAGAAAAGCCCCACGTTGTTTTGGCCGGGTTTGCAAAGACGGGTGAAATAGCCCCCGGTGACGACGAAAACGTTACCGTACAGCTCGATATGTACGACGTAGCTTCTTTCGATTACAGGGACGAGAATAACGACGGCAAAAAATGTTATCAGCTCGACTCGGGCGACTACGTCATAAGGGTAATGAGCGACGCTCATAACGAGCAGGACAGCTTTACCGCCAATCTTGCGGAAATTCATTCGTACGAGTCGGATCCCGTGACAAAATATCAAGTCGGCGTTCGCTTTGACGACATTGACGACCAGCTTCCTAAAACGCTTTCGCGCAAGGATTGGAAGATGCCCGAAAGGCGCACCGTGTCGGAGCGCGAGTTCAGCTCGTCGGACGACTTTGTGACAAGTCTTAAAAGCCTTGACTCGCACAATCCCAACAGCTATGACGATTTGCCCGACACTCAAAAAGCTACTCAACTCAATTTATTGGAGATAATACACGACGAGGAATACAAGGCAAAGAGCGATTCAGAGCGCTATAACGACAAGCGTTGGGACGAAATTTTAGACTCGCTCTCCGTCAAGGATATGGCGTATATGTTCAACCACGGCGCTTTCCAGACCTCGAGCATTTTGGAAATTTACAAAAATAAGACGACCGACGCCGACGGACCCTACGGATTTACCAACTTTATGGGAGACCCTTCGGTTTACGGCACTTGCACTTACGCTTCCGAAATAATTCTTGCAAGCACTTGGAATGTGGAGCTTGTAGAAAAAATGGGCGAGTGCGTCGGTGAGGAGGGGCTTTGGGGCAACGTCAACGGAGATCATACCCCTTACAGCGGTTGGTATGCACCCGGCGCAAACATTCACAGAACCGCGTTCGGCGGCAGAAACGGGGAATATTTTTCCGAAGACGGATTTATTTCGGGCAAAATGGCTGCAAGCGAAATAAAGGGCGCGGCTTCACGCGGCGTGTATTGCTACATAAAGCACTTTGTCGCAAACGAGCAGGAAACGAGCCGTGCCGGAGTAAGCACCTGGCTTACCGAACAAGCTTTACGCGAGCTATATTTAAAGCCCTTTGAAAAAGCTGTCAAAGAGGGCAACGCTCACGCTTTAATGTCCTCGTTCAATAGGCTTGGCAGCACCTGGACGGGCGGAGATTACAGGCTGTTGACCGAAGTTTTACGCAACGAGTGGGGCTTTATAGGTACGGTAATATGCGACTTTAACACCGACGCGTCGTCATACTTTATGGACCCGAAGCAGATGATTTACGCCGGAGGAGATTTGAACTTGACTACAACCGAGTTCTGGTCGGGCTTCAGGGCTAAAAATGCAGGTGACGTAACAATGCTGAGGCGCGCCACAAAAAACGTGCTGTACACTGTATCTACAAGCAACGCAATGAATAAGACGGTAGACTACTATTTGCCGCCCCTGTGGGTATGGATACTTTCCGGCGTAGGCATATGCGCGGTAATAGGGCTTTCGGTTTGGGGCGCGTTTGTTATACGCCGCGCGTTGAAGGTTCCTTCGGTCGCAGAAACATATTCGGACAGCGATGTAAATTCAGATACTTCCTCCTAATTTAATTTTTTAAGGCTAAGGTTTGCAAATTTTTGCAAGCCTTAGTCCTTAGAAAATATATCCATAATTTTACATTTATAATTTCAAACAGCTATTGACATTTTTACCAATCGGGTTTAAAATTATATCGGATATAAGAGAGTCGGTTTGGCCCCCTTATAAGGGGGCGTATTTCTTGCGAAATACGCAATTCATTTTAATTGTTTAATCGGTTCGCATTTATGCGGAGGTAAGGGGCTATGATTAATATAGCCGTTGTTGACGACGACGAAGAATATCGCTTGCAAGAGCGTGAGTTTATAGAGAGATTTGCCAAAGAATCGGGTGAAAAATTCGACGTAAAATGCTTTAACAGCGGAATGGATTTTATTACCGATTACAAGCCGGTTTTCGATATAGTTTTTCTCGACATTGAAATGCCGCTTTTAAGCGGAATGGAAACGGCGCGCAGGCTTCGCCGCGAGGACGACAAGGTTTGCATAATCTTTATTACCAAAATGTCGAAATACGCCATAGAGGGTTATGAAGTAAATGCCATTGATTTTGTCGTCAAGCCTATCAAATATTTTAATTATATCGATAAGTTAAAAAAAGCCATAGGTTACGTCAAGACCCATAGAGAAAAAGAAGTTATCATAAAGAGCGACGAAAACTATTTTCGTTTACCTGTGTCAAGTATTTATTACGTTATAAAGGATAAAAATTACCTAATCTACCGCACAACAAAGGGGGATATACGCGTTCGCGGTACAATGAAAACCGTAGAGGACGAACTGTCCGACAGCGGCTTTTCGGTTTGCAACAGCGGATGTATAGTCAACCTTAAATTAATCGGTCAGGTAACTCCAAACTGCGTCATTATAAATGGCGAACAAATACCGCTATCGCGCCGAAGAATTAAGGATTTTAAAAAAGAAATGCTAAGTTATCTCCGAGGCGGCAGCTTATAAGCGGAGGCTTTAAGTGCTATATTTACAGCTATACGGTGACATATATTACGGTATATACGGAAACATATTCGCATTGGAACTGTTTGCAAGTATGTTGATTTTCGTAATATATCAGCCGCGGAAAAACAATTTCGTGTTCCGCGCATATTTGAGCGCGGTCGGCTACTTTTTGCTTGTAAATATAACCTGGTTTTTTATTGTAAAGTTCGCAAGTAAGTTATCGTATATAAATATTCTGTTCTTCTCGCTCTGCGTTGTATATCTTGCAATCGGCATTTTTTTCTCGTTCAAAACCAACGTTTTGGGCGCAATATATTTTGCAACCGGCGCGTATGCCGTTCAGCATGCGGCTTACTCGTTCGGCAATATAATAAAGTACCTTTTCAAACCCGATTTTCCCGTTTGGGCGCAACTTATCGTGTTTGATTTTTTATTGTACGTTGCGGTGGGTTTGATTTTTTTCTTTATTTTTATCTATCCCAAGCGTCGCAAATTCGGAGAGAGTATTTTCGATTTCAGAATGTTTGCCGTGTCCGCGGTAACGGTCATTGTCTGCGTGCTTTTAAGTATGATAGTCGACAATATTTTTGCCGATTATCTCGAACAGGAAATTGACGTATATGCTCTGCGCGTCTGTTGCAGCACTTACGCGCTTATAAGCTGTACGGCTTCTTTGATAATTCAGTTCGGATTTATAAAGGAAAATAAATTGACGGACGAGCGCGCTATTTTGGACCAACTTATCCATTCCGAAAAAAAGCGCCACGAAATGTCCGCCGAAACAATTGCCATTATCAACGCCAAGTGCCACGATTTAAAGCACCAGATAATGATGCTTGAAAAAATCGACGATAAGGAAGCGCGTAAGGCATACATAAGCGAGCTTGAAAATGCGGTTGCCATTTACGATACTTCCGCCGAAACGGGCAACGACGCTCTCGATATTATAATTTCCGAAAAGAGCCTTCTGTGCGAAAGGGACAATATCGCTTTCAGCTATCTTGTGGACGGCGCCAAGCTGTCGTTTATCAGCTCTACCGACATAGCCGCTTTATTCGGCAACGCCTTGGATAACGCGATTGAAAGCCAGCTTAGCGAAAGTCAGGCTCATAGATTTATTAGTCTGTCGGTCAAGGAGGAGAACGGGTTTGTTCACGTCCATATGGATAACTGCTGTACGCGCTCGATAGAGTTTGTCGACGGTTTGCCGCAAACTACAAAATCGGATAAGCGGCACCACGGCTTCGGTACGAAAAGTATAGCAAACATCGCAGGTAAATATTCGGGTGAAGTATTTATGTGCGTGGAGGACGAAAGGTTTAATTTGGACGTTTTATTTCCACTGCAATAAAAAAGCAAGGCTTGTGCCTTGCTTTTTTTATTGCTGTTAATCGGTTAAATTCAACGGTTCTGTTATGGGCTTAATTAAGTTTGTTATGCCGCCATTATAGCCTTATTAAATAATTTTAACACACCAAATCGTGTTTTTCAAACTAAAAATTTAAATAGTACTTGAAATCCATTTTCATATGTAGTATAATTTATTGTAATATCTGTCAATAGGGAGTAGTTTATGTCTAAACGAAAGAAGTATATTAAAAACTGTGAAGTTTCCGAAGTTATTGCGGTAAAACTCCTCGGCTATGAGCAGAAAATTTCAATAGAGGGCAAAAGTAACGGTTTGCCCGTGGTGTTAATGCTTCACGGCGGCCCGGGCTCACCCGTGCCGTTTTCGGTCGGCGGTCGCGGACTTTACCCCGAATGGACGGACAAGGCTATAGTCGTATGTTGGGACCAGCTCGGTTGCGGAATTAACAATTATGAGATAGACGACGGCTTTCATATAATAGACTTTGTAAATATGACATGTGAGCTTATAGATTATATCAAGCAAAGGTTTCCTGCAAACAAGCTGTATTTGTTCGGCTTTAGCTGGGGCAGTGTGCTTGCGCTCAGCGCGGCGGTGCGTATGCCCGAAAAGCTTGACGGCGCTTTCGTGTTCGGACAGGTATTGAAAAATCTTTTCTTCAACGAAGAAGTCGGTCGTGCGTTCGATAATGCTCCGCAAAAAGCAAGGCAAACGGTAAAAGCAATTCTCGAAACGGGAGCGGACTGCGAGTATAAAGTAGTGGACAAAAACCTTAAAAATCTTTATAGGCTTCTTATGAAGCATACAAACGCGTATTCGAATAAAAATTCACAGCGCGCACCAATGGGCAAAATAGTTTTCGGGCTTTTGACAAGTCCCGACTATTCTTTTAAGGACTTTCAAGCCGTTATGAAAAACGGTTATATAAACAACACAACGCTGTGGCAGGAGCTTTTGAAAATCAATTTGACGCCGCTACTTGCCGAAGTTAAAATAAAGTATTGCCTTTTGCAGGGCGAAACGGATATAGTTACTTCGACCGCAAATGCGTTAAATGCCGTTGAGAATTGTAAAAACAGTAACGTTTCAATAAAGGTAGTAAAAGATTCGGGGCATATGCCTTCTTTGCAGGGTATGGACGAGTGCTATAATACGCTTTTGCGGTTTATAGAATGCGAAATTTGATAAAAGTATCTAAAAAAAATCCTAACAAATCATAGTTACTATGATTTGTTAGGATTTTTAATTTGGTGGGAACAAATGGACTCGAACCATCGACCTCTTGCATGTCAAGCAAGCGCTCTAACCAACTGAGCTATGCCCCCGTATGTTTATAACGACAGGTATATTATAGCAATAAAAAAATTATTTGGCAAGCGATTTTAAAGCTATATAAACTATTGTAATTTATTTTGTGTTGTGGTATAATTCAGAAAAACGCGAAAGGTAAACTATGGACAAGAGTATATACGAAGGATATCTTCAAATATTGAAAGAAGAGTTGCTGCCTGCAATGGGCTGTACCGAGCCTATTTCCGTGGCGTATGCCGCCGCGCTTGCGCGCGACACGCTGGGTGCGCTTCCGGAAATAGTGGAAATATCCGTCAGCGGCAACATTTTGAAGAACGTTAAAAGCGTAGTTGTTCCCAACACGGGCGGAATGAAGGGGGTAACGAGCGCGGCAGCCGCAGGTATCGTCGGCGGTGACGCGTCGAAAAAGCTTGAAGTTATATCTTCGGTAACACCGTCCGACAAGCAAAAAATATGCAATTACCTTTCGTCAGCCGAGTTCAGCGTATCACAGTCGCGTTCGGGCTGCATATTCGATATCGGCGTAAAAGTGCATAAAGGCAGCGACAGTGCGTACGTCCGCATTGTCGGGCATCACACCAACGTTGTGCAAATCGAGAAAAACGAAAACAGTCTTTTAAACGTCAATTACGACGACAAGGAACCTACCAGCCTTACCGACAGAAGCATTTTGTCGGTTGCAAAAATAATCGAGTTTGCAGACGAAGTTAAAATTGCGGACGTTGAGCAGGTTATCAGGCGGCAGATACAATACAACACGGCAATTTCGCGCGAGGGCTTGACAAACGACTACGGCGCGCGCATAGGCAAGGTTTTGCTTTTGTCCTTCGGGGAAAGCATACACAACCGTGCAAAGGCGGTTGCCGCAGCCGGCTCCGACGCAAGAATGAACGGCTGTTCTCTGCCCGTAGTCATAGTTTCCGGAAGCGGAAATCAGGGAATGACGGCTTCGCTTCCCGTAATAGAATATGCGAATTATCTTGAAAAGAGCGAAGAGGAGCTAATCCGCGCGCTCGTCGTTTCCGACCTTATAACCATACATTTAAAGACGGGCATAGGTAGGCTTTCGGCTTATTGCGGCGCGGTGAGCGCAGGCTGCGGCGCAGGTTCGGGGGTTTGCTATCTGTACGGCGGCAAGTTAGAGGAAATATCCAACACGATAGTAAACGCACTTGCAATTGATTCGGGCATAATCTGCGACGGCGCAAAATCGAGTTGCGCCGCCAAAATTGCCTCTGCCGTGGAAGCGGGGCTTTTGGGTTTTGAAATGTCTAAGCACGACTGCAATTTTTGTGCAGGTGACGGAATACTCGATAACTGCGTTGAGGAAACTATCGAAAATATCGGGGATATCGCCCGCAACGGAATGTGCGGCACAGATGAAGAAATAATAAAGCTCATGATTAAAACCACCCGTTAAACGGGGCATATATAGGGGTATAATTGTTTTGGATTTGTCAAGAACTGAAATTTTATTGGGCTCGGACGGCGTTAAAAAACTCAAAAACGCCAGGGTTGCCGTATTCGGAATAGGCGGAGTGGGCGGCTATGCCGCGGAAGCGCTTGCCCGTTCGGGTGTGGGCGCGCTCGATTTGATAGATAACGATACTGTATCCGAAAGCAATATAAACCGCCAGATAATAGCGCTTAACAGCACGGTGGGCAAGTACAAGGTTGACGTTATGCGCGAGCGCATTTTAGACGTAAATCCAAACTGTAAAGTAACCGTTTATAAGACGTTTTTTTTGCCTACGACCCGTAATATGCTTGACTTTCGGGCATTTGACTATGTTTTGGACGCCATAGATACGGTAAGTGGAAAACTAACAATAATAGAGTGCGCAAAGTCGGTGGGTGTTCCGGTTATAAGCTGTATGGGCGCAGGAAATAAGCTTGACGGCACGGCTTTTGAAGTAACGGACATAGAAAACACCTCTGTCTGTCCCCTTGCAAAAGTTATGCGTAAAGAGCTGAAAGCGCGGCATATTTCGGGGGTAACGGTAGTTTATTCAAGGGAGCAGCCTAAAAAAGGCATTGCTGCGGACAGTGACGTTAACGGCAAGCGCGCCATTCCGGGCAGCGTGTCTTTCGTGCCGTCGATAGTCGGGTTGCTCGCTGCGGGTAAAATTATAAAGGACTTGTCGGGGGTAAACTAAGATGAGCGAGCTTTCGGCGGAGAGGGAAACTTTCGACCTTGCCGGGTGTGAAAAAAGCATTATAAAAAAATTCCATAAACAGCTTTTCAGAAGGTTTACAAAGGCTGTCGTAACCTATAACCTTATACAACCCAACGACAAAATTGCCGTATGCATTTCGGGCGGTAAGGATTCGTTTCTCTTGGCAAAGCTTTTTCAAGAACTGAAAAAGCACCATAAATTTCCGTTCGAGCTTGTGTTTCTTGCTATGGACCCGGGATACAATTGCGAAAACAGACAGCTTATAGAAAGCAACGCAAGAAAGCTTGAAATTCCGCTTACGGTTTTTGAAACGGATATTTTCGAAAATGTTTTGCATATCGAAAATTCTCCCTGCTACCTGTGCGCGAGAATGAGAAGGGGGCACCTCTATCACAATGCAAAATTGCTCGGCTGCAATAAAATAGCGCTCGGACACCACTATGACGACGTTATAGAAACCATACTTATGGGAATGCTTTACGGCGGGCAGGTGCAGACGATGATGCCCATTTTAAACAGCACAAACTTCGAGGGTATGCAGCTTATCAGACCTATGTATCTAATACGCGAGCAGGATATAATTGCGTGGCGCGATTATAGCGGTTTGAAATTTTTGAGGTGTGCGTGCAAGTTTACCGACGGCACGCGCGAGGACGAGGGCAAGCGCAAAAAGGTGAAGCAGTTGATAAAGATGCTTGCCGCCGACGACCCGTGCATAGAGCAAAATATTTTTAAGAGCGTTGAAAACGTAAATTTATCGACGATAATTGCCTATAAGGACAGACAGGGAAATAAACATTTTTTTAATGAATAATAGGACAGCCTCCGCGCAGACAATTTTGCGCGGAGGCTGTCTTTATAGATTGATTATTTATTTATTATATGAACGCCTCTCAAACCTGCAAATTGTTCGAGCGTTTCGTCGTCCGCGTTTGTAAAAATCGCATTGTATGATTTAAGCGGCAGTGTGCGAAAAGACGCCGTGTTTTTAAACTTATTTTTGTCGACCAATAAAATTCTGTTTGTGCCGTTTGCAAGCGCAACCCTTTTAAGCTCGGCTTGTTCTATTGAATTTTCAAAAGCGCCGTCGGCTGTGATTGCCGCACAGGAGCAGAGCACAAGCCCGAAATGTATGTCTGCAATGCACTTGGTTGCAAATGCGCCGGTAAGCGAGTTTGTGTTGGATAAAAGGTTTCCACCGGGCATAATCACGTTTACGTTCTCTCTCTTGCATAGGTCCGTAGCCAGCGAAATACCGTTAGTCACAACCGTCTTGTACTTCAAATCCATCATCTGCGCTATGATATATGCGGTGGAGCTGTTGTCAAAGAACACTGTGTTAAAGTCGGGTAATTTGGGTAAAGCCACGTTGGCGGTTTCGCGCTTGTCCTTGGGGTCGCGTTCGTATCTTATGTGCAAAGCAATTTCGTTGGCAGAGTCAACGATTACCGCACCCCCGTGGTTTCTGTCCAACAGCCCCAATTTTTTCAGCTCGCGAAGTTCGCGGCGTATTGTTGCGTCGCTTACGAACAGTTTCTCTGCCAACTCGTTGATTTTTGCATACTTACTCTTTTTTAAATACTCCAAAATTTCGTTTTGCCTGTACGTTAACGCCATAATTTGTCCCCCTTTAAGCCCAAACGGGCGTTTTTTTATTGTAAAGTTTTTCCATACCCGGTAAATTTGTCCAATTTAAGTCAATTGTTACGTTAATTTTTGCTTTATATTGAAATTATATTTCATTTAAATACCGAAAGTCAACGAATAAAAGCCCCAAAATCCGAAAATTTGCTCACTCTTGCTCACTTTTGCTCGTTTCAGCACCAAAAAAAGAAAAATTTTCAACTTTATGAACAGATATTGACACGGGAGGGGGCGTATGATATGATATGTGTACAATTATCACTAAATGTGAGAAATCTACAAAATAAATCTATATTTAGGAGGATTTTAGATGAAAGCAAGTAGCAAAAGGAAAATTGCCGGAATAGTCGTATCGAGCATGCTCGTGACTGCGATGGCAACTTCTACAATGCTCGGATCGTTTACGGCGTTTGCTGCAAACGACGGACACGCGGCTCCCGCATTCAAGACCAAGGAAGAAGCACTGGCGGCAGCGCAGGATTTGAACGAAAGACTCACGGGTGAGGGTTCCGTTCTCTTAAAGAACACTGCTAACGCGCTTCCTATGGCAAAAGCAGACGGCGTAACCGTTTTCGGTTCTGCTTCGCAGGCTTTGCAGGGCGGCACAGGTAAAGTTGACCAAGTTTTGAAAGACGCCGGATTTAAAGTCAACACAACGGTAATAACCGAAACCACCGCGGCAGACGCAACGGCAGCTACGGTTGAGGGCAACAAGAAAGTAGGTATCGTCGTGTTGAAGCGCGGCGGCGGTGAAGGCAGCGACCTTGCCGTAGCTACAAACGAATTGGCTGACGACGCGAACGAGAACGACGGTTGGGAGCATAAGCGCCTTGCAATCAACAAAGCGGGAAAAGAAGTAAAGCACAACCAAATGCTTACCGCAGCCGAAATTGCAATGATTAAAAAGGCTGACCAACTCTGCGAAAAAGTTGTAGTTGTTCTCAACACTTCCAACGCAATGGAAATGTACAATCTTCAAAACGACGAGGCTGTCGATTCCATTCTTTGGATAGGCAGACCCGGAACAACGGGACTTAAAGCGCTTCCCAAACTGTTGACGGGCGAATGGAACCCCTCGGGTAAGCTTGTTGCAGAGTGGTATAAGGACTTTACCGCAGACCCTACCTGGTACAACTCGATCGCAAACGTACAAAATGACGCGGGCAGCAACTCTTACATACTCGCAGACGGCAGTCAGGCAAGCTCGATAGGACTTCACGGCGTAGATTATTCCGAAGATATCTATATCGGATATAAATATTATGAAACCGTGTATGCCGAAATCCTTGCCGGCAACCTGAGCTATAATACGAGCACAAAGGCGCTTACCGAAAACGCAACGGCAGTAAGCGGCGATCATACGGCAGCGGCAGACGCTTGGTACGGCGATAACGTAGTTTACCCCTTCGGTTACGGCTTATCGTACACAAGCTTCGAAATGAATATTATTTCGCAGTCGGTAACACAGCTTGCCGCTGCGGACATAAGTTCTTCGATAGGCAACCCTGCAAAGGTTAAAACAATAACTTTGAACGTCGAAGTTACCAATACGGGTAAGTCGGCAGGTAAAGAAGTTGTTGAAATCTACTCGCAGGCTCCCTATACCAAGGGCAAAATAGAGAAGGCAAGCGTAAACCTTGTCGCTTATGCAAAGACCAAGACGTTGAAACCCGGAGAAAAGCAAATTGTCCAGGTTGACGTTAACTTGCAGGATATGGCTTCGTACGACTATTCCGACGCCAACAATAACCAGTACAAGGGTTACGAGCTTGAAGAAGGCACATACAACCTGTATGCCGCTAACACTTCGCACGTCGTTGCCGATACCGAAAAGACTACGGTTGAAATCAAGGGTGACGCTAAGCTCCAGCTCGACGACTACTCCGATAACGAAATAACCAACCTCTTCTCGGAAGAGAACGGCAGATACAATTCTATCCGCAAAAATGACGTAGATTGGAACGGAGACGGCAAGATTGACGAAAAAGACAAGATGTTCGATAAAGAACAGGTTCTTCTTTCGAGAGCAAATATGGTTACAACCTTCCCCGAAGCTCCCGTAGTTACAATCGACGGCAAGTCGGTTGCAGATTATGCCGAGTTCAATGAAGAAAAAGCTTACGCTGCAGGCGACGTAGTCAAAAAGACCGAAGTTACTCAGGGCGTTACGGGCACATCTTCCGTAAAATATTACAAGTTTAAGGTGGCTCATCCCGCAGGTCCTTGGACAGGAACGGACGTTGAAGAAGTTCAAGGCGTGCACAAGGGCGGACTTGTCGTTACCGACGAGTTTGCAGACCTTATGGACTACTACGCAAAGTTCGACCTCAACTTGTGGCTTCCCAATACGCCTTACTATAATCCTGCCAAAACTTACGAGGTAGGCGACAAAGTAGGTAACACCGGAACAAAGGACATTTACGAAGTTAAACAGGCTATCAATCCTGTAAAAGCTGTCGACGAAGGCACGCTGTACTCAGTAGGCGATTACGTCAGAAACGGTTCGACAGTCTATCGTGTAACCGCTGCAATAGCCGCGCCTACAGTTAAAGACAACGGCGAGGCTACCGACGGTATAGCTAGTCAGGATTATAAATAAGGCGATGTAATCAAATATTATTCCTCAGGTTGGGGCGGCGTAACTCTTAATACGGTTATCGCTATCAAAGATATTGCAAAAGGTGCGGTTTTATCCACCAGAGGAAATACTGCGAACATTCGCGCGTTTGCTGCGGTAGACAGATTAACCAAAGACAACAGCGTGGTTGTCGAGCACGCGGATTATCTGACCGAGGTTTGCAAAGCAGTTGTGACAACCGATAAAAACAGCGGCGATTATGTTTACAGCGACAAGCTGTTTATGGGTGACGCAGGTATAAACGGCTATTTGGGCAATGAAGACGGTCTTTACGACGTAACTCCCGATATGATGCATGGCTGGTCGCAGATGGCTGACGCCGACGCGCAGAAAGAGGCTATCGCAAACGGCGATTGGATACTGTTCAACGAGCTCAACGGCATTAAATTTACAGACAAAGAAGTCATAAAAGAAGGCAGATTTGCCGGAATGACTGGTGAAGAAGTTTGGCTCAAATTTATGAACCAGTGGACTTGGGACGACCTTTACACGGCTTGCTGGGCAGGCGGTAACAACGGTTTGGCAGTTGAAAACCTCGGTATTCCTGCCGGCGGTATTCAGGATAGCCCCACATCCTTTGCAAGAACTTACACCTGGTGCGACAACTGCTCGATAGCTTCCACTTGGAACGTCGACCTCGGCTATGAACAGGGACGCGTAACCGCAAGTCTCGGACTTTTGTACAACACCGATAAAATCGGCAATCAGAACACTACGAGAAACGACGAGTGGCTTAACCCCGCAATCAACTTCCACAGAACTCCTTTTTCGGGACGTAATAACGAGTACTACGGTCAGGACGGATACCATGCAGGTTGGTTCGCTCAGGCGGTTGTAAGAGGTATTCAGGATACCGGCGTAAGCAGCCACTTGAAGCATATGTTCTTGAACGATCAGGAAACAAACCGTAACTCCGGCGACTTGTTCGCATGGGTTTCCGAGCAGGCTCTGCGTGAAATTTACGTTAAGCCCTTCCAGATCGGTATTCAGGAAGGCGGCGCAGAGGGCGCGATGTCCGCATTCGCAAGAATCGGCGGCGTTCCCACTCCCGTAAACGACAATATGTGCAACCTCCTTGTTCGCAAGGAATGGGGCGCAACCGAATTTATGTTCCACCCCGATATGTACAGCCCTCAGGCAAACGTAGCTTCCGAAGATTTGATGCTTCGTACAGGCCATAACCACGCACCCGGTAACAACAGCTATAAACCTTCACAGGAAGACGGCGTTGTTAGCAATAAAACTTGGTCGGGTTGCTGGGATGCCGATTACGATAACGAACTCACGGGAACCAAGGGCGGCGTTTACATCGGTAAAAACGACGAAGCTACGGGTCAGGAAACATATTACTCCAACAATCAGTGGTACATTATCCGTTACAGTGCAATGATAATGTACAGCGAATATGCAAACAACTCGCACTCGCTCAACGGAATTCTTCCCGATGAGTATAAGGGCTATGAAGTAAACGTAAATACCGACAAGGCTGTCGTACTCGACGCAAGCTTCAAGCAGGCAGAAGAGAGAGCAGACGTAGTTTACTCGATCGTAGGCAACCTTCCCGAAGGACTTTCCATCGACGCTAAAACGGGTCTTATCACAGGTAAAATTGCAACTGCAGGCAGCTACAAAGTAACCGTTAAGGCAATGGCAGACAAGTGGATAGGCGCAAGCGCAGACTTCACAATCGTTGTCGAAGACGTTACGGGCGGCAGCTCGGGAGAGAACGGAGTCGGCGTAAAGGACGCTACTATCAACGACAAGGGCGAACTTGTACTTACTCTTACGGACAACACGACAATCAATGCAGGTAAGGTAACCGGCGACGGTACGCCGGGCGGAGACGGACTTGACGGCGTAGGCATCAAAGACGCAACGATAAATGCAGACGGACACCTTATACTCACTCTTACCGACGACAAAACTATCGACGCAGGTCTTGTAAGGGGCGCTGACGGACAAAACGCAGAAGGCGGATGCGGCGGCAGCATAGCTCCCACTGTCATCTCGGTTAGCGCGGCGTTCGCATTGATAACCGCTGCTGTATTTGTAATCAGAAGGCGCAAAGCCAACGACTGATAAAGGTCAAAAAACTTAATATGCCGTCGTCATTGACGGCACAGTGCTGAAATCGTTCTCCGGCGCGTGAGATGAAAGTCGAAGCGTGTCGGAGAATTTTTGGCAAAGCACAATTAATAAAAGGAGTGTACGATGAAAAAGAAATTAGTTTTCTTTATAGCACTTTTAACAATGTTCGTAATGTCCTGTATATTCGCGGCGTGCGCGGATAAGGGTGTAGACAACGTTACGGCATATATGGTAAGATTCAATAATAACTATGACGGCACAGTGACAAGCGTTGAAGTCGAAGAGAATAAGACTGTTACGCTTATAGAAAGTCCCTCCCGTACGGGTTACGAGTTCTTGGGCTGGTATTTGAGCGCGGACTCTGACGCCGCGGAAAAGTTTGACGAAACCAAACCTATAACTTGCGACGTTACCGTTTTTGCAAAATGGAAGAGAGATGAAAGCGTCAATCTTGTCACTTTGAAATATCTCAATTTAAGAACGCCTGACGGTGTGTTCGCCGTCGATAAAAACACGGCGTTTGCAAAACCCGAAAATCCCGTTTACGACGAGGACGGACTGTACAAGTTCGACAATTGGTACACCGATGAAGGCTGTACTTCGGAATACGATTTTTCGACGGTGCTATCGGGTGACTTGACGCTCTATGCGGGTTGGATTCAGGTAAAGGCGGTAATTAAGTTCGACGCAAACTATGCGGGCGCGCCTAAGGCAGACCGCGTAATTGCCGAGCTTGGCAAGCCTATGACTCCTCCTGCCAACCCCCAGCGCGAAATGTACGAGTTTCAGGGTTGGTACACCCAGCGTGTAGGCGGCGATGAAATAGACTTTAACGAACCCGTTTCGGGTGAGTTTACAGCTTACGGGCATTGGTTGAGAAGCGAATATTTCGTAACGTTTGACGCCAACGGCGCAACGCTCGCACCCGATACCGCAAAAACTTATGTAGTCAAACGCGGACAGTCCGCAATAGACATCGCGGCTGAGTTTGTTACAAATCTCACCTACGAAGGCCATGATTTCGGCGGTTGGTATAAATTCAAAATTCAGACCGACGCCGAAGTTTCAGACGCCGATAAGGTTGACCTTTCTTCTATAAACGACGACATAACGGCGTTCGCATACTGGACGTTGCACGAGTACACGGTATCGTTCAACTACGCGTACGACGGCGCGCCCGCCAACCCTCCCGCACAGACTGTAAAATACGGCAACTGTTTCGAAGCCGTCGCTACCGAAAGGGAAGGTTACATTTTCACGGGTTGGTACATGGACAGCAAGCTTACAACGCAGTTTGCTCCCACAACGCCCGTTACAAGCGACTTAACTCTTTATGCAGGCTGGATGGAGAAACCCGTTGAAACGACTTATCTCAACGTCACTTATCAATATAAGTTGGGTTCGTCAAACGTCGAATATACAAAGAAGCAGGTCGAGCTCGGCAGCAGCGTAGAGGCAGCCGGCGCTCCCGACGACCCCGTGGTTGACGGTTACTATTTTGCCGGTTGGTTCGTTGACGATAAATTTACAAGCTCGTTCAATGCAAGCCAGATAATAACTCAGGATACCGTTGTCTACGGTAAAATGCTTACAAAATATACTTTAGAGGCGGAAGCTTGCGACTTTACGGGTAAAGTCGGTCAGGGTACTTCGACTAACTCGCACGAAGCTCAAATGATTTACGGACAAAGCTTTATAGGCGACGGCACAGGCAAGGGCGACAGCTTTGTCAGCAACGGTTGGTTTGTAAGAGAGCTTTACTACAACGGTGCGACGCTTGAATTCGAAGTAATCTCCCAAGAAGACGTAACCGACGCAATTATGCTCCTTCGCGTATCCTCCGAATCGTACGAGTTTGAAAAACAGAGGGAAAAGAACGGCAAATTATACAACTATATGACGGACGAAGAGTTCAAAATTTACGTCAATCCCACTTATAACGCGGATAGGGAATTCACGTCCGATCCTCTCAAATACGGCGGACTGTATATCCCGAGGGCAAATATGCTTAACAAAGAGGATTTGTCTGCGGAAAAGACTCCGTTCGAGGATTGCCTTATTTCTACTAGTATAACATTGAGAAAGGGTATAAACACAATAGTGTTGCGCGTGGATAACAATCTGTTCAAGGGCGGTACCTACCATGCCGAAGCTCCCATGATTGACTGTATGTATATCTGCGCTTCCGAAGCCTCCGGTATCTATATGAACGACTACGAGTTCTATAAGCTTACGGCAGCCGACGGAGAGTATTTCCCCAACAAGTAACAAAAACATTTCATATCGCGGCGTAAAAATCGCGATATGAAAGAAAAATTTCAATGGAGGATATTATGAATAACAAAAAACCGTTTTATCTGCAAGTAAATTTCTATCTGGCAGCCGCGGCGTTCGTGTTCGCGTTTGTGTCGCTTATCTTATATGCGGTAAACTGCCCGTCTGAATTCAACGGTGAAAATGTTTCGTCGGCCGTGGTTACGGGTGACGTGCTTGCGCTCATTTGCCTTGCAATCGGCTTGGGCGGAATGATTGCGGAATACTTTTTCGGCGACGGCTTGATAGCAAAAATTATAAAATACGCAAGGCTGGCGATATACGTTGCGTTTATCTGCCTTCTTATAAGCTTTTTTATGCAGATTCTTGACGAGTACTCGCTGCTCGGAACAATACTTTATCCCATTTTTTCAGGTACCGTAGGCGATCCCGTAAATCCGGTGCTTTCGGCAAGTTATTTTACTTCGCTTATATTTACGCTTATAGCTTTGATACTTGCAATAGTGTCCGCGCTTTTGAAAAAGTCGGGCGCGTACGGTGCCGAAGTCGCACACGTGGAGGAATGCTAAAATGAATTTTCTCAAAAAATTGATATCAAAAAGAAAACTGTGGGAGGCGCTTGCCGTCGCTTTCGGCGCACTGCTTGGCGTAATGTGCGTGGTAAACGCGGCTACCGTGCCTTTCAACAATGAAATTCACACGTTTTTGGGCACTGCCGACTATGAAGAAATCAAAATCGAAGCCAAAGACGGAGAAGAGGAAAAAATTATAGACCGTGCGCCCATAATGACAGCGGAAGAAATAGAGGAATATTACCGTCAGGTAAACGTCGACGTAGAGGGAGAGGGACTTGTGCTCTTGAAAAACGACGGCGACGCACTGCCTCTCGACAAGGGCAGCAACGTTTCGTTTGCAATAAGCGGCTCGGCAAATCTTCTGTATGCAACTCACGGTCCCGGCGTCCGTAAACAGGGTACGCTTTACGACCTCAAAGACGCGATTACAAGTCAAACCGACCTCACGGTAAACGAAGCTACATACAACTTCCTCAAAGACGGCGCGGGAAAATCAAACCGCGGCATCAAAAACGGCGTTTTCAGAACGGACGAAGTGCCTTGGAGTACATACACTGCAAGCGGCATCAACGAAGAATATAAAAAGAGCGGCGGAACGGTTATTGCGGTTATAACCCGTCACAGCGGTGAGGGTGCGGATATAAGCTGGAACGGCAGCGACGGCGTTGACGGAAGCTACCTTACCTTGACCGCCAACGAGTACAGTATTTTAGAGGGATTAAACCAGCTTAAAAAAGCAGGAGATATCGACAAGATAGTCGTACTTATCAACTCTGCGCTCACACTGCAGTGCGACTTTATCGACAACGAGTTGTACGGCATAGACGCGGCTATGTGGATAGGCTTGCCCGGCGCTTCCGGTATGAACGCCGTTGCAAAGGCGCTTGTCGGAGAAATATCTCCCTCGGGCAAACTTTCCGATACTTTCTTAAACGACAATTTCTCTTCTCCTGCCGCTAAGTATTGGGTTTTGAACGACGGTTTTTCGTCGTCGTATGCAAACACTCAAGAACTCGGGCTCAACGGCTCGCAGGAGTTCTACGGCGTCTACGTTGAAAATATCTATGTCGGCTATCGCTACTATGAAACGCGATACGAGGACTACGTTATGAAAAGCGTCGGCGTCGGTGATTACGAGTACGACGAGGACGTCGCTTATCCCTTCGGCTACGGACTTTCCTATGCGGAGTTCGAGTATAGCGACTTTACCGTTTCCGAACTTACCGACGACGGGTATTACAACGTCAGTGTTACCGTAACCAACGTCGAGCCGACGGACGGAACGGGTAAATCGGGCAAAGAGGTAGTTCAGCTCTATTTACAGAAACCTTACAGCGATTATGCGCGTAAGTTCAATATCGAAAAATCCGCAGTCGAGCTTGTCGGCTTCGGCAAGACAAAGCTTTTGGAACCCGGAGAAAGTCAGACTTTGACCGTCGGCGTAAGCGCGGACAGCGAGTATATGAAGGTCGCTTTCGAGCAGCTTCGCTCGTATGACTCCGAAAACGCGCAGACTTACGTTTTAGACGACGGCAGATACTACCTTACCGCGGCAAAGGACTCGCATGACGCGGTCAACAATATTCTTGCGGCTAAGGGATATTCAAAAGTCAGCGGAATGGACGACGACGGCAATGCGGAACTTGCAAAAGTTATATTGAACCAGGCGTCGGTGGATAAAAAGATTTTCTCGACCTCATCCGTAAGAGAGCATGACACGCCTACAACTTTAAAGGATACGGCTAAGGGCACGGAAATTACAAACCAGCTTGACTTTATGGACCCCAACCGTTTCACGGGAGTAACCGACGAAAACAGCTCGAACGGCGATGTAACTTACGTTTCGCGTAAAAATTGGCTTGGCACTATGCCCAATCGCGCCACTAACCTTGCGCTTACCAACACGGTTACCGAAAAGTATGATATAACCAGCCATAAAACTATTGTCGAAGAAGAGGGCGCTACAATGCCTACGTTCGGGGATATGAGCGCAGACGTTACGCTTGCTATGATGGACGGACTTAGCTACGACGACGAGCAATGGAATACTCTTCTCGACAGAATTTCAAGGGACGATATGTTTGTCGTGCTTACCAACTGTTACGGTTATACCCCCGCGCTTGCAAGCGTAGCTAAACCCATGACGGACGAGGACGACGGACCTTACGGCGTAAGTAACACGGCGGAGGGCTTCTCGTCTATGAGCTGCGAAGGCATTATTGCCTCCACGTTCAGCGTCGATATTTACCGCACTGTCGGTGAAGCAATCGCGGCGGACGCACGCAGCGGACATGACGAAGCGCAGAAAAATCTGCACGGACTTTACGCTCCCGGTTTGAATATGCACCGTGTTGCGTTCGGCGGCAGAGCGGCGGAATATTTCTCTGAAGACCCCTATCTCAGCGGAATTGCAGCGGTAGAGGAAATAAAGACGATGCAGGCTCAGCACGTTGTGGCTCATCCCAAGCACTTCATATTCAACGACGAAGAGTCAAACCGTAACGGTATCGGCATCTGGATGAACGAGCAGTCCGCAAGGGAAATTTATCTTCTTCCCTGGGAATACGCTCTCCGTGCCGATATGGGCAACGCTCACGCGCTTATGACTTCGTTCAACCGTGCCGGCTGTCTTTGGACGAGCGCCAACGACAACCTTATGGAAAACATTTTGAGGGGAGAATGGGCGTTCGACGGCTATACTCTCACCGATATGGCAGGTTCCAACGGTAAGCTGTTCATGGTTTACGACGACGGATTTATGAACGGAACGGACTGCTTCCTCGACAAGGGAACTACAAGCGGGCTTACTGCGAATATGCGCAACAGCAATACGTTTAACCAAAAACTGAGAACGTCTATGCACAGATTGCTATATGTAGTCGCAAATTACAGCGCGGCTATGGACGGATACTCCAACCTCACGCGTCTGCAATCGGTAGTTGTTTGGTGGAAAGCGCTTATAGTTACCTGTATAACTCTGTTTACAATAGTCACTGCGGCAAGTGTAACTTTATATGTTCTCGGTGAAATCGACGAAAACAGAAAGAAGAAGGCTACAACTGCCGAAAATGCCGAACCCACGGTAACGGGCGGCAACGAATAATTAAATTACCCACTCATTAACATTTTTCCTTCCGATTTATCACCGCTTTTCACAAGATTTATCTTGTGGGAAGCGTGTGATAAAGACGGGTGGGAGAAAAGCTTTTAAAGAACAATAAGATATGGCGGAGAAGAAAATATGAGGATAGAAAAATTCAGATGTGAAAATCTCGAAAGCGGCTGCGTTACCGACAACGGTCAACCTACGTTTTCATATATCTTATCTTCGGACAAACCGACTGATATAAAAATTGCTGAAATCGAGGTGGACGGGCAACGCTTTCCCGCAAATGATTGTACGGCTGTAAAGTATTCGGGCAAGCCGTTAAAGCCCTTTACCGACTATACCGCAAAGCTTTATATACAAACTTCGGACAGCGAAGAATTGTGCTCATCGGTAAATTTTTCCACGGGAAGAATGGGCGCGTCCTGGCACGGCAAGTGGATAACGGACGCAAGCTATAAGTTTACTCAACCCAAAACTTCTCCCGTGCCGTTGACTTTCAGGAAAAAATTCAAGCCTGCAAAGGCAATAAAATCGGCTAAACTGTACTGCACTGCGTTCGGTATCTACGAGTCGGAATTAAACGGACAAAAGATAGGGGACGACTTTTTTGCTCCCGGATTTACGTCCTATGCTCATCAACTGCAGTATCAGGTCTATGATATTACAAAACAAATTAAAGACGAAAACACACTCATTTTTACCGTCGGAGGCGGTTGGGCTGTCGGCGCTTTTGTGTTTACCAGAAAGAACAGGGTAACGGCGGACAGACAGGCGCTTTTGGCGGAATTGAGATTTATATATGAGGACGGTACAAGCGAGGTTATCTCATCGGACGAAACTTGGGAAGTTACCCGTCAGGGCAAGGTTCGCTTTGCCGAGTTCTACGACGGAGAAATATTTGACGCGCGCGTAGACGAAAATAATATTAAATGGATAAATGCTGCAAGCGAAAAGGTAAAAATCAAGCCGGAAATAGTTGCGACTTACGGCTCGCTTGTCAAATCGCACGAGGTGTTCAAACCCATTTCAGTCAAAAAGGCTGCAAGCGGAGAGCTTATATATGACTTCGGTCAGAATCTTGCCGGAGTAGTGCGCTTTAAAGTAAACGGAAAAAGCGGACAAAAGATCGTTGTCCGCCATGCCGAAGTGCTTACCGAAACGGGGGAACTCAACACTGTGTTTCTGCGTTCGGCTAAGTGCCGTTTAGAGTATATTTGCCGCGACGGCGTTCAGCAATATATGCCGAGAATGACGTATATGGGCTATCGCTACGTCGGAGTTTCGGGCGTTGAAGAAAAGGATTTGGAAATCGAGTCTGTTGCGCTTTACTCCGAGCTGGGAGAAAACGGCACGTTCGAGTGTTCGAATCAACTTATAAACAAGCTTCAAAGCAACATCTGTTGGAGCGGCAAATCGAATTTTGTAGATATTCCCACCGACTGCCCTCAGCGTGACGAGCGTATGGGCTGGACGGGGGATATTGCGATATTTGCGCAGACGGCTTGCTACAACTTCGATATGGCAAGGTTTCTCAACAAATGGTTGAGGGACGTTCGCAGCGAGCAAACCCGTCACGGAGGTATTCCCAATACCGTCCCCGTGCAGGGCTATGGATTCCCCGCCACTATGCCTAAAAAAGCTATAGCGTTCTGGGGTGACGCCTGTGTTTTTGTGCCCTGGGCCATGTATCTTGCTTACGGTGATATCGGCGTGCTCAAAGCAAACTATCAAACTATGAAAAAGTACGTCAAAGCCTGTAAATTTTGGGCAAATATCGGCATAGGCAAACACCGCTACATATGGAGCGACATTCCCTCTATGCAGTTCGGCGATTGGGTCGCGCCCGACGTTTCTCAAATGGGACAGTGGCAGGCGCGCTGCAAGTGGACGGGCACGGCTTCGCTTGCCGCGACAAGCGGTCTGCTTTCGAAAATAGCTGCCGTTTTGGGAAACGAAAAGGACGCAAAATATTACGCTAAAATTAATTCCAAAGTGTGCGACGCCTATGTTTCAATCCTTACCGACAGGAACGGCAAACTTAAAAACGAGTTTCAGACGGCGTACGTTTTACCGCTATATTTCAATATGTTCCCCGAAGATCAAAGGAAAAAGGCGGCTGAAAATCTTGTAATATTAATTGAAAAGAACAATTATTGTATAGGTACGGGTTTCCCCGGCACGCCGTACATACTGTTTGCGCTTGCCGACAACGGCTATGCCGACGTTGCGTACAAAATGCTTTTAAACACAAAATGTCCGAGCTGGCTGTATGAAGTCAAGGTCGGAGCAACAACGGTTTGGGAGCGTTGGGACGGGCTTGACGAGGACGGCGTTTGCAGAATAGGCAACGACGGCACGGGCGGAATGATTTCATTCAACCATTACGGCTTCGGCTCGGTGGGTGACTTTTTGTACAGACGCATATTGGGCGTCGAGCCCACGTCGGGCGGCTATAAGACTTTTTGTGTAGCTCCCGTGCCGGGAGGGGATTTGACATATGCAAAGGGAGAGGTGCAGACTCCTTACGGCAAAATTTCTTGTAGCTGGAGTGTTGAAAACGGAGAGTTTAAACTTAAAATTTTCGTACCTTTCGGCACCGAGGCGCAAGTAGTTCTGCCGAACGGAACGCGCGAAAAAGCCGGGTTGGGAGAACACGAGTATTCGGTCAAGTTATGAAAAGGAACTATTATTTAACTATAGATATCGGAGCGTCTAGCGGGCGGCATATAGTCGGCTGGGAAGACGGCGGAGAGATAAAGACGGATGAGGTGTACCGCTTTAAGAACGGAGTAAAGCAAAGTTCGGGACATTTGGTATGGGATATGTCCGAGTTGGTGGACAGCGTAAAGCTCGGTATAAAGGCAGCGTTTGCCAAGTACGGAGAATTAGAGTCCTTAGCAATAGACAGCTGGGGAGTGGACTACGTTCTAATGAACGGATCCGAGGCAATAATGCCCTGCTACGCGTATAGAGATAACCGCACCGAGCAAGCAATAAGCGAAGTACATAAAATTATAGCATTTAAAGAATTGTACAAAAGAACCGGCATACAGTTTCAGCCCTTCAATACGGTTTATCAGTTATACGAAGATTTAAAGAGCGGCAGGCTTGAGCAAGCGACGGATTTTTTAATGATACCGGAATATCTCAATTATATACTGACTGGCGTAAAGAGGAGCGAGTACACAAACGCCACTACGACAGGCTTGGTAAATGCGCAGACAGGGGAATACGACAGACAGATATTAAACAGCCTCAATCTTCCCGAAAGACTTTTCAACGGGCTATATATGCCGGGTAACGAGGTTGGAATGTTGAAAAGCGACGTATGCCGCGATGTCGGAGGCAACACAAGAGTTGTGCTTTGCGCAACTCACGACACGGCAAGCGCGGTAGAAGGAATACCTATGTCGGACGACAGCCCGTATATTTCCAGCGGCACCTGGTCGCTGCTCGGGATAAAGGTGGACAGAGCAATAACGGACGAAAACAGCTTAAAGGCCAACTACTCCAACGAGGGCGGCATAGGCTATTACCGATACCAGAAAAACATAATGGGAATGTGGGTGGTAAACAGGCTGAAGGATGAGTTGAGCCCCGATAAATCGTTTACGGAGATAGTGGCCGAGGCAAAAACGAGCGTATTCGAGGGATATGTAGGGGTCAATGAGGAAAAGTTTCTTGCACCCGAGAGTATGAAAGCGGCATTTGACAGCAGTTTCGAAGGTAAAAAGGGACCTGAAACGACGGGTGACTATTACCGCTGTGCGTTCAACAGCTTGGCGCAAAGCTATAGCGAGGCGTTAAAAGAATTGAGCGAGAATACGGGCAAGACGTTCGACAAGCTCTATATCGTAGGCGGCGGCGCAAAAAACGAGCTGTTAAACGAGCTCACTGAAAAACAATGTAAAGTACGAGTGATAGCTTTGCCCATAGAGGCTAGTGCGCTTGGAAATATAAAACAGCAAATTAAAAGAGGTAAACAATATGTATAGTGACGCAAAGAAAGAATATGCAGCATACGGTATCGATACCGAGGCGGCAATAGCTTCGTTAAGGGATATACCCGTGTCAATTCACTGTTGGCAGGGCGACGACGTGGTGGGCTTAGACGGCGGCGGAGCTTTGAGCGGCGGAATACAGACGACGGGAAACTACCCCGGCAGAGCGAGAAATTTCGAAGAGCTTAAAGCGGATATCAAAAAGGCGTTCTCGCTTATGCCCGGCAAAAAGAGATTGAACCTGCACGCAAGTTACGCGGTGGGCGCAACGGTTGACCGCGATAAATACGAGCCTAAGCATTTTGCCGAGTGGGTAAAATTTGCAAAAGAGCTTGGCTTGGACGGGATTGACTTTAACCCTACAATGTTCAGCCATAAGAACGTAAAGGACGGTTTGACATTATCTTCGCCCGATGAAGATATTCGTAAATTCTGGGTTGAGCATTGCAAGGCTTGCTTACATATCGCCGAATATTTTGCGGATGAGTTCAAAAAGCCCTGTCTTGTCAATATATGGATACCGGACGGATTTAAAGACGTTCCCGCGGACAGACTTACTCCGAGATTGAGGTTAAAGAAATCGCTTGACGAAATTCTAAAATTGGATTACGATAGAAAGAAAGTGATAGTGGCGGTAGAGAGCAAGGTGTTCGGCATAGGCGTGGAAAGCTACACCGTAGGCAACAACGAGTTCTACCAAAACTACGCCGCAAAGAATAATATCTGTTGTCTTTTGGATAACGGACACTACCACCCGCTTGAATACGTTTCGGATAAAATTCCCGCGCTTCTGGCTTTTTACGATAAAGTTGCCTTGCATGTTACAAGGGGCGTTCGTTGGGACAGCGACCACGTCGTGCTATTCGAGGACGAACTCAAAGAAATTGCGAAAGAGATAGTTAGAAATAACGCAACTGATAAAGTGCTTATCGGCTTGGACTATTTCGACGCGAGTATAAACAGGATTTCGGCGTGGGTAACGGGGCAGAGAGCAATGCAAAAGGCGCTGTTATATGCGCTACTTATAAATCACGAAGAGTTGAAAGCGTTACAGGAAAAATCGGATTTTACTGCGCTTATGGTAAAGCAGGAAGAGTACGCAACGCTTTCCTTCGGAGCGGTGTGGAAAGAGTATCTCAAAAGAGAGCAAATAAGGGAAAATTATCTGACTGAAATCAAGGAATACGAGAGAGAGGTGTTAAGCAAGAGATGAAGGACATAATGAAAGCGCCGTTTGTAAGGGAGATGAGCAAGACTACGGCAAATATGTACCGTTTGGGCTGGGACGAGCGCAACGGCGGAAACATAAGCTATATGTTAGACGAAAAGGAAGTGGCGGAGTATCTCGATATTAACAAGGTAATACGCACAATACCGCTAGCAGGAGTAAACGCTGCGGAGTTTGACGTAACGCCGCTTTTAGGCAAAATATTCATTGTGACGGGAACGGGCAAATACTTTAAGAACGTTGAAGACGACCCGGAAACCAATTTGGGTATAGTCAGAATAGCAAAAAACGGCGTAGAGCTGTTGTGGGGATATAAGGATGGCGGAAGAACAACGAGCGAGTTGCCCGCGCATTTGATGTGCCATATGGCTCGGCTTAAGGTAGACCCCGAAAACAGGGTGGTAATGCACAGTCATCCCACTCATACGCTTGCAATGAACTATGTGCACGAGCTTGACGAGAAAAAGTTCACGCACACGCTTTGGGAGATGTGTACCGAGTGTATAGCGGTTTTTCCCGACGGTGTTGGGATACTGCCGTGGATGTTGTGCGGCACAAACAGTATAGGCGAGGCAACGTCAAAGAAGATGGAGGAGTTTCGTCTTGTAATCTGGGCAATGCACGGCATATACGGCGCAGGCAAGACGATGGACGAAACGTTCGGTTTAATAGAAACAGTGGAAAAGGCGGCGCAAATTTATATGCTTACCGCGCATTTGCCGAGAATTAACACCATTAAAGACGAGCAGATGCAGGAACTTGCGGAGCTGTTTAAGTGCAATTACCGCAAAGATTTTTTAAATATTAAGTGAGGGGTAAAATTATGTCAAACAGAATAGTATTGAACGAAACGAGCTATCACGGCGCAGGCTGTATAAAAGAAATAGTGGGAGAGGTTGAAAGGCGCGGACTTAGCAAAGCGTTTGTCTGTTCCGACCCCGACCTTGTTAAATTCAAGGTTACGGATAAAGTTTTAAACGTTTTAAATGGCGCAAACCTTGCATACGAGCTCTATTCTGATATAAAGCCCAACCCTACTATTGAAAACGTGCAGTCGGGCGTTGCGGCTTATAAGAAGAGCGGTGCTGACTACATAATAGCTATAGGCGGCGGCTCGTCTATGGATACGGCAAAGGCAATCGGCATTATCATAAACAACCCCGAGTTTGAGGACGTGCGCTCCCTGGAGGGCGTTGCGCCCACCAAAAAGCCGAGCGTGCCCATAATAGCCGTTCCCACGACCGCAGGTACTGCGGCGGAGGTTACAATAAACTATGTCATAACAGACGTTGAGAAAAAGCGCAAATTTGTATGCGTAGACGTGCACGATATACCCGTAGTTGCGGTGGTGGACAGCGAGATGATGTCAACTATGCCTAAGGGCTTGACCGCCGCAACGGGTATGGACGCGCTCACTCATGCGATAGAGGGATATATAACCAAGGGCGCGTGGGAAATGACGGATATGTTCCACTTAAAGGCTATTGAGATTATTTCAAGGTCTTTACGCGGCGCGGTTAACGGCGAAAAGGAAGGAAGGGAAGGAATGGCGCTCGGTCAGTACGTTGCGGGTATGGGCTTTTCCAATGTAGGGCTTGGAATAGTTCACTCTATGGCGCACGCACTCGGCGCAGTTTACGATACTCCGCACGGCGTCGCAAACGCAATACTACTGCCCACGGTTATGGCTTACAATGCCGAAGCTACGGGAGAAAAGTACCGCGATATAGCAAAAGCAATGGGCGTTGCAAACGTTGATAAAATGAGCTTAACGGAAGCAAGAAAAGCCGCTTGTCAAGCGGTTGCAACTCTTTCCAAGGACGTTGGTATTCCGCAGAGCCTCAAAGGCATAGTTAAGGAAGAAGATATCGACTTTTTGGCTCAGTCGGCTATGGACGACGCTTGTCGTCCCGGCAACCCCAAAGACCCGACCAAAGAGGACATTATCGGGCTGTATAAATCGTTACTTTAAATAAAAAAACAGCCTCGCAAATACTGTGGGGCTGTTTGTATGTTTTGAATAGTAAATTAAAATTTTCTTTGATTATAAACGTCGAATACAAGCGAAGCTTTAGCGTTGGCAGTGCTTGTTTGAAGGTATTTATTTAATATTTCTTCATAGTTTGCCGTCGAAATATCGACGGGCGCAATGTCGAGTTCATAAATTCCCCAGGTTGAAGTTTTGGCGTTTAAAAGGTTGCGGCTGTAAAAATATTTATTTGATTTATATGTCCAAGATGAGTACGACCAGCCAATTTTATCGAAATAATCAAGGCTCTTTATCCAATCCTTCTTGTTCGAAAAAGCGTTCCATTCACCGATGTACACGGGCAGACGATAGCGCATAAAGTTGTGTGCCGCGTTATAAAAGCGCAAAGCAAACAGCTGAGAAAATGGAGTAAGGTTATAAATGTGGTACTGCATACACACGTTGTTCCATTTATATTTGCCTATATGCGTTCCGTGCGTGGGGAATGTAAAGCATTCAATCAAAATCAAATGGTTTGAGTCTATTTTGCGGATTGCTCTGTAAAGTCTGTCGTAAAAGTCAAAGTTCATCTTCGAGGCAAACTTTTTATACGCTTTACGCGGCTCGTTTAAAAGGTCGTATGCGGCAACCGTTTTATTGTCTTTGTACCTTTTTGCAATGGTTTCCCATATTTGAACGGTAAAGTTTTGGTTTTCGGCATTGCCGTAAAGGTTGTGCCCGCTGTCGTCACCCGAGTGTTGGTCTTGGTTCTGTGATCCGGGAGCGCCGTGCAAGTCCAAAATAGCAAAAAGATTATACTTTTTACACATTTCTATTGCCCAATCAAGGTATTTAAACGCGTCGGCTTTAAAGGTTTTGCCGTCGTCGGACAGATTCATATATGTAAACGGTATGCGCACGGTGTTGAGCCCGAGCTTTGAAATAATTTCAAAGTCCTCTTCTGTTATGTAAGTCTGCATATAAGCTTCATACAGGTCGTAAATCTGTTTTTCTGAGAGGTTTGGGTTGCGCCGCATAGCCGCAATTCCGCGACGTTGTGTGTACACGCCCGTTTCAAAGTTGCCGACCGTTGTCACGCACATCCAATCTTCGGGTACAAACCAATTCCCGAGGTTAACGCCCTTAATCTGAAAAAGGTTGCCGTTGCCGTCGTAAAGGTTTCTGCCTTCCGCGCGCATGAATCCGTTGGCGGCTGCGCGCTGTTTAGGGCGCTTATTTGCATTAAAATATGCCAAAGCCAAATAAGTCAAACTCAGCGGAAACAGCGCTACGGCAAACGGTAAAATTGCAATTGTAATAATTATTCTAAGAAAAATTTTCATCTTTATCCTTTTTTGAATAATTATATCACAGACAAGTAAAAATTACAAATTATATAATAGTGTAAGGTAGAAAAATGAATAAAATTAATTTCAATTCCGATTGGCGTTTTAAACGAGTTGTCGATGAGCAGTGGCAAAGCGTCACTTTGCCCCACGACGCGGCTATGTTTGAAGAGCGAGTAAAGACAGCCGAGGCGGGCGTCAATACGGGTTGGTATCTCGGCAGCGACTATGAGTACGAAAAAGAGTTTTTTGTTCCCGAAGAGTACAGGGACAAAAACGTTATCTTCGAGTTCGAAGGGGTTTACCGAAACGCCGAAATTTATTTAAACGGCGTCAAAGTTCTTTTCAGACCGTACGGTTACACCAACTTTTACGTTTACGCCGATAAATACTTGAAGTACGGCGGAAATAACAGCATTAAGGTTATGGCATACAACGCCGACCAGCCCAACAGTCGCTGGTATTCGGGTGCAGGCATTTACCGCCCCGTCAATATGTTTGTCGGAAATAAAAAACGCATATTGTTGAACGGGGTAAAGGTCAAAACGCTTTCGCTGTACCCTGCGGTTATCGAAGTCAGGGTTGCGGTTACGGGCGTCGGCAGCGTCGATGTGAAAATAGAAAAGGACGGCAGGGAGATTGCAAGTATTTCAAAGCATCAGAACGACGGCGACGCGGTGTTTGCGATAGAAATTCCCGACGCTGAGCTTTGGACGCCCGACACGCCCGAACTCTATACCTGCCGAGCAGTATTTTGCGACGACGAGCAGGAGGTATGTTTTGGAATAAGGACTCTTGAATGCAACCATACCGACGGGCTATTGATTAACGGGGAAAGAGTTGTGCTGCGCGGCGCCTGCATTCATAGCGATAACGGTATTCTCGGTGCGAGAAGTTACCCCGAAGCCGAGCAAAGAAAGGTCAAAATTTTAAAAGAAAACGGCTATAACGCTATTCGTTCGGCGCACAACCCGTGTTCCAAATCGTTGCTTGACGCGTGCGACAGGCTTGGTATGCTTGTCATGGACGAGTATTGCGATATGTGGTATATCCATAAAAACCGCTACGACTATGCTTCGTACCTTGAAGATTGGTATGCGGAAGATATAAACGATATGATAGAAAAGGACTATAACCACCCGTCGGTAATAATGTATTCGCTTGGAAACGAGGTTGCCGAAACGGGAGAGAAGAGGGGCATAGAGCTCTTCAAAAAAATGAAAGCCGTCTGTAAAAAATACGACGACCGCCCCGTTACAACGGGAGTTAATATATTTTTCAACTATCTGTACGCGCTTGGGTTCGGGCAGTACTCAGATAAAAAAGCCGAAAAAAATCCCAATAAAAAGGTGGGCAGCGAGTTTTTCAATAACTTGGCAGGAATTTTCGGAGATAAGTTTATGAAAACCATGGCAAAGCTCCCCGGTTGCGACAAAAAAACGCGCGACTGTTATGCCGTTATGGACGTTGCCGGATACAATTACGGTATAAAACGCTATAAGCACGACGTAAAAAAATACCCCGAACGCATAATTTTGGGTAGTGAAACGTTCTGTTCAGACGCCTATTCTTTTTGGGAGTTTGCTAAAAACAATCCCTCGATGATAGGTGATTTTGTCTGGGCGGGAATGGATTATTTGGGTGAAGTCGGCGTGGGAAGCTGGGAGTACAGGGATTATGCGCCCGACTTTCTGCACGGCGTCGGCTGGATGACTGCAGGAAGCGGCAGGGTAGATTTGATAGGAACTCCGCTCGGTGAAGCGTTATATACAAAAGTTGCGTTCGAACTTACCGACAAACCGCAAATTGCCGTAGTACCCGTCAATCATACTAAAGATAGACATTCTCCTTCGGCGTGGAAATTTTCCAACGCAATTCCTTCCTGGAGTTGGAACGGGTTGAACGGCAGAAGTGCAAAAGTCGAGGTTTACTCGCGCGCTCCTATGGTGGAACTTTATGTCAACGGCAAAAAAGTAGGTAGAAAAAAATTCAAAAAGAATTGTCGCTTCGACTTTAAGTGTAAGTATTACGACGGGGAAATTGTGGCGGTAAATCTCGATAAACGCGGCAATGAATTGAGCCGCAACACGCTTAAAACTGCCGATAGTCAGACAGTTTTGTCGGTTGTTCCCGAAAAGGCGGACGTAAATTTCGGGGAAATCTGCTTTATACACCTCGACTATACAGATACTAACGCAATTGTAAAGCCTCTTGAACGCGGCGTGATAGATATCGAAGTCGACGGCGGTGAACTGCTCGCTTTCGGAAATGCCTGCCCGTTCAATAAAGACGGGTATCTTGGCACAAGCAGCGATACATACTATGGCAGAGCGTTGGCAGTTGTACGCGCAAACGGCAAGCAAGTCAAAATAGTTGCGCGCGGTAACGGTTTGGTCGGTCAAGCTTTAATAAATTGCAAATAATTTCATTGCCCCCGATATATGCCTTAGTTAATTGCGTTTTGCAAGTAAAAAATATACCGTCAAGCGATATGATTCGCTTGACGGTATATGGCGCGGAAGAAGGGATTTGAACCCTTGCTACGGTTTCCCGTACTACTCCCTTAGCAGGGGAGCCCCTTGAGCCACTTGGGTACTTCCGCTCAATTACCAAAATAATATACCATAAAATTATATGTTTGTCAAAACATTATTTGACTGTTTTAAAAAAAATTTACCTTAACAATTGCAAAGTTTTTTCAAATAGTCTATAATATAAAAAAGGGGAAGAATTTATGAAAATAGTTTTTTTAGGCGACTGCGTAACCGACGGGGATAGGGATAGAAATGACGAAAACTCGCTTGGTAACGGTTACGTCAAAATATTATCGGACAAGCTGAAACCCATTTATCCGGACATGGATATCGAGCTTATAAATAAAGGTATTTCGGGCATAAATATTTGCGAACTTTGCGCACTTTCCGACAGCGAAATAATTCCGCTAAAACCCGACGCCGTTGTAATAATGTGCGGTATCGACGAAATTCTTGCGCATTATGTTCACAACGAAAAGCTTGAGTTGCAGCATTACGAAAGCCGCCTTAACAGTCTTTTAACCAATTTTAAACGACAGGGTATTGCTGTAATATTTCTCGAACCCTTTCTTTTACCGTCGCCCGACAAACTCAGGATGCGCAAGCTTTTCAACGAGCAGCTTGCAATAATTAGAAAAGTGGCAAAAGAACTGTCTGACGAGTACGTCGCGTATGACGAGATGCTTGCCGGAGTTTCGGAGCGGTTGCATTATAAGGAATATTCGCTTGACGGTATTCACCCCACGCACCGCTGCTCGCGGCTTATAGCCGACCAGGCAATAAAAGCCATACGCAAGCACCTGCTTTAATTTTTGTGCGATTTTAAATCGTAATACTTCGCAAGTCCGCCGTTCGCGGTTTCCTTGTAGTTGTTCAAAAGGTCGATTCCCGTGTTGTACATTGTTTTGACTATAATATCAAAGCTTATTTTTCTCGAATCCGCCAAAAAGTTTGCCAGCGACAGCGCGTTTATCGCACGCATGGCGGCAACGGCATTTCTTTCTATGCACGGTATTTGAACGAGTCCCGCAATGGGGTCGCAGGTAAGTCCCAAGTGGTGCTCCATTGCAACCTCCGCCGCATATTCAATCTGGTCGAGCCCCATTTCGAAAAGTTCGGCAAGCGCGGCTGCCGCCATCGAGCACGCCGAACCTATTTCCGCCTGACAGCCGCATTCGGCACCGCTTATCGAGGCGTTTTTCTTTATAAGGTTGCCTATAATTCCTCCGACTGCAAGCGCGTGAATTATTTTTGTATCCGAAAGTCCGCGCGTTTCCTGCATATATTTTAACACCGAAGGAACAACTCCGCACGAGCCGCAGGTAGGGGCGGTAACTATAATTCCGCCCGAAGCGTTCTGTTCGCTTGTTGCAAACGCATATGAACAGACCAGCCTGTTCTCGCGAGTCTGCGCGGATTCGTCTATATGCCTTTGATTGTATAATTTTTGCGCGCGCCTCTGAGTTTGAAGTATTCCCGGTAAAACGCCCTCGGCGCAAAGCCCCTCGTGAATGGTTTCCTTCATTCTTTCCCAAACGTCCTCGAGAAACATAAAAATTTCTTTTCCCTCGAATAGTTCGACATATTGCCACAGCCTTAAATTGTTTGTGCGGCAGAACTCGGCAATCTCCGAGTATGTATTGTGCGGATAAATCGAATCGTCGGCATATTTTTCGTATTTGTCCTCGGGCTCTCCGTCAAATACAACCGAGCCGCCGCCCACGCTGTAAACACGGCGCCTTGTCAAAAGTTTGCTGCCCTTGTAAGCTTCTATGTCGAGCGTGTTCGGATGAACGGGACAGGGGGATTGCTTATCAAATATAACTTCGCAACGCGACGGTTTAGCCGTCGCGCATATTATTTTATCCGTACCGTGTCCTTCCCCCGTCAAAGCAAGCGAACCGTAAAGCGTAACTTTAATAAGCTCGGCTTCGGGAAACAGGTTTTTAATTATTTTAACGGCGCGCTCGGGACCCATGGTATGCGAACTTGACGGTCCGCGACCTGTTTTATAAATTTCGCGCAGTGACTGCATAATCGTTTCCTCCGTATTTCTACAATATTTTATATTATGTAACGAAAAAAGTCAACAGTTAAAAACATCTCAAAAAATATGTGATTTTTTTGTTTAAGGACCCGAAAAAAGTTTTATATTTATAGTGTAGATAAAAATTGTACGGCAAAACAGGATTTAAATTATGTCAAAGAAAAGAGATGAACAAAAGGTAGAGGAAACGCCTGTGGAGGTTCAAACCGAGGAGGTTGTAAACGAGCCTTCCGAGCTTGATAAACTCAAAGAGCTGAGCGAGGATTACAGGCGCAAATGGTATCTGGTTTCCGCAGAATACGACAATTACAGAAAGCGGAACAATACCGCCGTTTCGGAAGCATACAAAAACGGTGTGTCCGACGCCGTTTTAAAAATTTTGCCCGTTGCGGACAATTTCGGTTATGCGCTTGACTCGGCTTCGGACGAAAAGACGAGGACGGGTATCGACAAGGTAATTAAAAGCTTTCTTGCTATTCTTTCGTCGCTCGGCGTCGAGCAGATTGACGTGAAAGTCGGGGACGATTTCGATGAAAAAGTTATGGAAGCCGTATTGGATTTCCCTTGTGAAGAGGGGGAAAAGCCGAGCACCGTAAAACAAATTCTTAAAAAGGGTTATAAGTCCGGCGACAAGGTTATAAGATTTTGTCAGGTTGCCGTGACTGTTGAATAAAAATAAACTATAAATCAGAGGTATATAAAATGGGAAAAGTAATTGGTATAGATTTGGGAACAACTAACTCCTGCGTTGCGGTTATGGAAGGCGGCGAGTCCGTCGTTATCGCCAACAGCGAAGGTAGCAGAACAACGCCTTCGGTCGTATCTTTTAAAGCCGACGGCAGCAGAATAGTCGGACAGGCGGCTAAGCGTCTTGCGGTGGCTCAGCCCGATAAAACGGTTATTTCGATAAAGCGCCATATGGGCGAAGCTTACAAAGTAGACATTGACCACGGATATTCCCCTCAGGAAATTTCCGCTATGATATTGACTAAATTAAAGGCCGACGCAGAGAGCTATCTCGGCACGAAAGTAACCGACGCGGTTATAACCTGCCCCGCGTACTTCAACGACAGTCAAAGACAGGCAACCAAGGACGCTGGTAAAATTGCGGGTTTAAACGTACTTCGTATCATTAACGAGCCCACCGCGGCAGCGCTCGCTTACGGACTTGACAAGCAGGAGGGGTTGCAAAAGGTAATGATTTACGACCTCGGCGGCGGCACTTTCGACGTTTCCATTCTCGATATCGGTGACGGCGTATTTGAAGTTTTGGCAACAAACGGAGACACCCATCTCGGCGGAGACGACTTCGACAATAAGATTATTGACTTCCTTGTCGACTCGTTCAAGCGCGAAACGGGCATTGATCTTTCAAAGGACAAAAAGGCGCTTCAAAGACTTAAAGAAGCGGCTGAAAAGGCAAAAATAGAGCTTTCGGGTATGTCGAGCACAAATATTAACTTGCCCTTCATCACCGTTGCCAACGGAGAGCCCCAGCACCTCGATATCGATATTTCAAAGCAGAAGTTCGATATGCTCACAAGCGACCTTGTAGAGCGTACCGTCGAGCCTATGAAACAGGCTATGAAGGATGCAAAGCTTTCATACAGCGATATTTCAAAAGTCATTTTGGTGGGCGGTTCAACCCGTATTCCGGCAGTTATCGAAAAAGTTAAGCAGGTCACGGGCAAGGAACCCTTCAAGGGCATTAACCCCGACGAATGCGTGGCAATGGGCGCGGCTATTCAGGGCGGCGTGCTCTCGGGAGAAGTCAAGGACATTTTGCTTCTCGACGTTATGCCTCTTACGCTTGGTATAGAAACTCTCGGCGGCGTTTCAACTCCGCTTATTGAAAGAAACAAAACTATTCCGGCAAGAAAAAGCGAAATTTTCTCGACTGCGGCAGACAATCAGCCCAGCGTCGAAATCAACGTTTTACAGGGAGAAAGAAAGTTTGCGCGCGACAACAAGTCGCTCGGCAAGTTTATGCTTACGGATATACCCCCCGCACCTCGCGGAGTGCCTAAAATCGAAGTTACTTTCGACGTGGACGAGAACGGCATAGTAAACGTAACCGCAAAGGATTTGGGCACGGGCAGGAGTACTAATATTACGATTACAGCTTCGACAAATCTTTCTCAGGACGATATCGACAAGGCGGTAAAGGACGCCGAAAAATATGCCGAAGAGGATAAAAAGCGCAAGGAAGCCGTCGACAACAAAAACACGCTTGAAAATATGATCGACAGCCTTGAAAAGACGGTAAAAGAGGCAGGCGACAAATTGACGGACGACGACAAAAAGATTGTCGAGGACGCGCTTGCTAAGGCCAAGAGCGAGCTTGAGTCGGGAGATAACGACAGAATAAAGGCGGCAATTGATATGCTTGCAAAGGACGTTCAGCCGGTTGTTGCAAAAATCTATCAACAGGCGCAGGGCTCGACCGACGGCGGTAATAACGGCGGAGACGATACCGAGTTTAAACAGCACAATTAATAGCGTTCACGTTATGTGAATTTATTTAAAGAAAATTAACGGCGCAACCCAAAAATAATTTTTGGGTTGCGTAACCGATTAAAAAACTTTTGCTTGCACGGCAAAGGTGCAAAGGTAAATTTATGGCGGAAAAGAAAAACTATTACGACGTTCTCGGCGTATCCAAGACAGCCACGCAGGACGAAATTAAGTCTGCATACAGAAAACTTGCCAAGCAGTATCATCCCGACTTCAATAAAGGTGACGCGGCTGCAGCCGAAAAATTCAAGGAAATAAACGACGCAAACGAAACGCTTTCCGACGAAAATAAGCGTAAACAGTACGATTTCGAGCTTGAACACCCCGGTATGGGTCAGGGCGGAAATCCTTTCGGCGGTGGTTTCGGGGGCTTCGGCGGCGGAATGGGCGGCTTCGAGGACATAATTAATTCAGTGTTCGGCGGCGGCTTCGGGGGCGGAGCCGAGCGTGCGGCGCCGAGGGGCGCGGACATTCAGCAGACGGTTAATTTGTCCTTCCTCGACGCGATAAAGGGCTGCACCAAGACGGTCAGCTATATGCGTAACGAACCCTGCACGTCCTGCGGCGGTACGGGCGCGAAGGGCGGTACCGCTTTTCAAAAATGTTCGAGGTGCGGCGGCAGCGGCAGGGTAAAGTTCCAGCAGGACACTATTTTCGGAAGGACAATTCAGGTCGGCGCGTGTCCCGATTGCGGCGGCACGGGTAAAAAGATTATCGAAAGATGTAACGATTGTAAGGGCAAGGGCTATCAGCGCCGCGAAACCAAGTTCGATATAAACATACCTGCAGGTGTTGACAATGACAGCAGTCTAAGAAAGCGCGGCTTCGGTCAGGCTGCGGGCAACGGCGGAGAGTCGGGCGATTTGTACATTTACTTCCATATCGAGCCCCACAAAATGTTGCGCCGTCAGGACAGGGACTTGTATATAACCGTACCTATTTCCTATAAGACGGCTGTGCTCGGCGGTAAAGTTCAGGTTGCGGCAATCGATGACACGTTGGAGCTTGTTATTCCCGAGTGCACTCCTTCGGGCACTAGATTTTGTATGAGAGGCAAGGGCGTAAAAACAGTTCACGGAACGGGCAATTTGTATGTAACGGTTGAAATAGATATTCCCACAAAGCTTTCAAGGGAGCAATGTAAAAAGCTTGAAGACTTGGAGGACGACGTTCCTTTAAAATATTGCCAGAATATGCAGAGATACTCCAACAATGTATCCGCGTTGTACGGTAAAAAAATAGAAAAGCAATAAATTAATCAGCGCGGACTTGAAGAAAATACAGTCCGCGCTCGCTTTTTTATAAATAAGTGTCATACATACCCTCGCTGCGGCATATTATATACGCGCAAATTGTTGATAACTCGGTCAATTATCCCATAAAAGGCGTAATTATTAAAAGTTATCCACAAAAAGTTGTCCACATTTAATTGTTGAAAAAGTTTTTAAATAAATATATGCAATAAAGTTATCAACAAATTATTAACAATTGGTAAAATAATATTAATTTTCGACAAAATTCATATAAAATTGTAAAATTTATGCAAAAAGTTATTAACAAATGAATATTTAACAGTTAAAGACGGCTAAATAAAGTATTCATAAAATCATTTGACATTAATATTATAATAGTTTATACTGTTTCAAATAAACTTTGGATTTAAATTTTTTTACAATCATCGGAGAACATGCCGCCGCAGCTGCAATGTTGAAAAGATGTCGGGTGCGCCCGGGGTAATACTCGGACGGGCTTTTTTTATATAGAGATTAAAGAGTAAGGATTTTTATGCGCATACAGCTTTCAGACCATTTCACTTATAAAAAATTGTTTATTTTCGTACTTCCCTCGATAATAATGATGGTGTTCACAAGTATTTACAGTATTGTGGATGGACTTTTCGTTTCAAATTATTCGGGAGAAGAGGCGGTTACCGCTATAAATTTAATTTATCCGTTGTTTATGATTTTCGGCTCGATAGGTTTTATGGTAGGCGCCGGCGGAAGCGCGCTCGTTTCAAAGACGCTCGGAGAGGGCAATAAAGAGCTTGCTAACAAATATTTTTCAATGCTTGTATATGTCACGCTCGGGATAGGCGTGGTTATTGCGGTTGCAGGTCAGTTTACCGTTGAGCCCGTTGCAAAGTTTTTGGGAGCAACGGACGAAAAAATTTATGACTACTGCGTTTTATACGGAAGAATACTTCTTGCAACACAGCCTTTTTTCATACTTCAAAACATTTTCCAAAGCTTTTTCGTCGCGGCGGAAAAACCCAGACTCGGGCTTATGGCAACGGCTTCTGCTGGGATATTGAACATAGTTCTCGACGCAATTCTCGTTTCGGGCTGCGGGCTGGGGCTTATGGGCGCGGCTATCGCTACTGCGGTAAGTCAAATATTCGGCGGCATATTTCCGCTTATCTATTTTTCTTGTAAAAATAACAGCCTTTTGCGCCTTACAAAAACCAAATTTTACGGCAAAGCTTTTTTAAAGTCGTGTACCAACGGCTCTTCAGAGTTCTTTTCAAACGTTTCTTCCGCGGTAGTTGTAATTTTATACAATTTTCAGATACAGGCGGTTTTGGGCGAGGAGCTCGGAAAATCGGGTGTTGCGGCTTACGGCACAATTGCCTATATTATGATGATTTTCTTCTCCATCTTTATGGGCTACGCGGTGGGCAGCGCGCCGCTTATGGCATACAATTTCGGTGCGCAAAATAAAAAAGAGATGCAAAATTTATACAAAAAAAGTATTATAATCATGTTGATTTCGGGTATAACTATGTTTGGGTTGTCCGAGGCGCTTGCCGTACCGTTTGTCGGTATGTTCGGTTACGGGCAGCAATTATTTGAAATGGCGGTGCGCGGAATGCGCATTTACAGCGTAATTTTTATAACGGTCGGCATAAACATGTATGGTTCGGCGCTGTTTACGTCGCTGAACAACGGGGTTATATCCGCGCTGATTTCGTTTTTGAGAACGGTGGTGTTCCAGGTTACCGCGGTAATGGTTCTGCCCATATTTATGGGGCTTGACGGCGTATGGTCTGCGGCAATCGTGTCTGACTTGCTTGCTACTGTCGTAACTGTTATTTTCCTTTTAACGATGCGCAAGCGATACGGCTATTTCGGCAAGATAGAGGAAAAAGAGATAGTAACTCAGTAATTTCAAAAAATTAATTATAATTTCATAATATCTTAATAATTATGTGGTATGCTTTAATAGATGAACGCGGTATTTAGTCAATTTGATAATTTTTATGTTACCGTAAAGAGCGACAGGGTCAAAGAAGTTTGTAAAATGTACGCTTCGCTCGGGTGGAAGCTAATTGAAAACAGCCCCCATTCGAGGTATTTTAACGAGCGCAATTTAACTTTCAGCCGTCCGCACGTTGTCGAGCATAGGGACGAGCTTCATCTTTTGCAAGTTTATCTTGACGGCGCCATTGATAAGATAGGCAAATTACAGTCAAACCCTTGCCCCGTAACAACGGCGCTTATGGTTTCGGTGGGGCTTGCCTGCCTGTTTTTAATTGTCTGCGGCACACTGCTTTCTGTATTTTGGCAAAGCACCTATTTTATTACGGGCATTGTATATTCCTCGCTCGGCGGAGCTTTGCTTATATTACACGGTGTGTTGTTTATAAAAATTTACGCCCGGGAAAAGACTAAATCGCAGCTTAAAATTTTAGAGCTTTCGGATAGATTGAATTCTATTTGCGAGATGGGCGCAAGGCTTACGGGTGGCGCCGATGAATAAAAAAATAGTAAAAAAAATCAAATGTACGCGTTCCCCGGATTCCCGACTTGTGAAAATACGCACCGAGGGCAGAGGCTGGGGTATTTTAAAGACGGGCGTAGCCGCGTTGTTTATATTAGTTCAGCTCGGTATTTTTATACTTTTGTACCTCGGCTTTGCCTATTCTATCGGCTGGTATTTAATACTTTCGGCGGTACTTAGCGGACTGTGCGTAATAAGCGTAATATCAAGCTATAAAACGGGCACTACAAAGGTTGTTTGGGTGTTGTTTTTAACCGTTTGCTTCTCGTTCGGTTATATCGGATATTTGATGTCCAGCGAGTACGTCTTTTTCGGTCTGGCAAAACGGCGTTACGGATGTATATTTGCCCGTAGCGAAAAGTTTATAGGCGACAACGTAATTGACGAAAAGTTGCCTCTATCTGTCAAGCACGATGCAAATTTTTTGTGGAATACGGGCAAATTCAAATTATATAACGATACGCTTTTGAATTATTTTCCCTCGGGCGTGTCAATGTTTGACGACGTAATTGCCGAAATTTCCGCGGCAAAGAGCTTTGTTTTTATCGAGTTTTTTATAATTTCGGACGGAAAACTGCTCAACCGTATCTTTGAAATTTTGTCCGAAAAGGTGGCGCAGGGCGTCGACGTAAGAATTATTGCCGACGGTATAGGCAGCCACGGCACGCTCTCTTTCGGTATGCGGCGCAAAATGAAAAAAGCCGGCATAAAGCTTAAATTTTTCAACAGGATACAGGCTCGGTTTACTTTTGCCCTCAATTTACGCGACCACAGAAAAATTATAGTAGTCGACGGAAAATGCGGATATGTGGGCGGTTGCAATCTTGCCGACGAATATATCAACGCCAAGCGTATGTACGGCTATTGGAAGGACGTCGGGCTTAAACTCAGCGGTAAGGCAGTAGATGCGCTTACGTTGCAGTTCTTGCGTCAGTGGGAGTTTGTGACAAGGCGCTCTTGCAAGTACGAAGCTTATTTTAACCGCTATGATAAGGTTTCAAGCGACGCGGCGGTAATTCCGTATGTCGACGGCAAGGATTATGTAAGCGCAATCGGAAAGGGCGTTTACGACACTATAATTTCGGGCGCAAGGGAAAAGCTGTATATCATGACGCCCTATCTCGTGCCCGACGAGCAGACGTTCAGCGCAATAGCCGAAAAGGCGCTTGCCGGCGTGGACGTGCGCATAGTTATACCCGACGTGCCGGATAAAGGCTATGTTTATCTTGTTACCTTGGATTATGCCGAACGGCTTGCCGAAACGGGGGTAAAGGTCTATAAAATGCGCAACGCCTTTGTGCATGCAAAGCTTATGCTCAACGAAAATTGCGCTTCGGTAAGCTCGGTCAATATCGATTTGCGAAGCTATTACAACCAATTTGAAAACGGCGTTTATACCAACGACGTAAATGTTTTAAAGGATATTGAAAGCGATTTTAGCTTTGTGTTCGGCGCGTCGGACACAGTCGAGAACGACGCGGTAAATAAGCATCATTTAAGAAGGTTTATTGCAAGTATCTTAAAGCTATTTGCGCCGCTAATGTAAAAAGCGCGGACTTTTAAGTCCGCGCTTTTAGTTTAAACAGACAAAACTCTCGATAAAAAGTCTTTAAGTCTTGGATTGTTCGGCGCGCCGAAAATTTGGTCGGGCGTGCCCTGTTTTTCTATTTTTCCTCCGTCCATAAACAGAACGCGTGTGGAAACTTCGCGTGCAAACGCCATTTCGTGCGTGACAATCACCATAGTCATACCCTCGTCGGCAAGCTCCTTTATAAGCGCAAGCACTTCCCCGACCATTTCGGGGTCTAATGCGGAAGTGGGTTCGTCAAACAGCATAACTTTCGGGTTCATTGCAAGCGCGCGAGCTATCGCAATGCGCTGGCGTTGACCGCCTGACAGGGTGGAGGGGTAAACGTTTGCCTTTTCTTCGAGCCCTATGCGCTTCAACAGCCGCATAGCGTTCTCTTCGGCGTTCTTTTTTATGGTTTTTTTGTCTGTTTTAACGGGCAATATTTCAACTTTTTTGTCTTTGGGTTTAAATAGGTTTTTCAGCTTTATAAAAAAGTTTTTGCGCTTTATTTTCTTTAAATCATGCAATTCAACGCGTATGGGCGCAAACGTTATGTTTTTAAGCACATTCATATTGTTGAACAAATTGAATGATTGAAATACCATACCTATATGCCTGCGTTGTATATTTATATCCACATTTAAATCGCAAAGATTATTGCCTTCGAAAAACACATATCCGTCCGTGGGGTCTTCAAGCACGTTCAAACAGCGTAAAAACGTGCTTTTGCCGCTGCCGGAGGGCCCTATTACGGCAATTTTTTCTCCTTGGTAAATTTTTTCCGATATGTCGTCAAGTACCTTCAATTGTCCGTACTCTTTCGAAAGATGCTGCACTTCCAAAAGCGCTTTTTCGTCGTAAGGCTCTACGGGCGTGTTGCGCTTGTTTAAAAATTTGGGTTTAGCGTTTTTCACTCTTTTTAAATCTCCTTTCAATAAGCCTTATTATCAGAGTAATTATCAATATTATAACAAAATAGATTATCGCAAGCGCAATGTAGGGTATAAAATATTCAAATGTGGAGTCTGCTATTGCCTTAAACGCCCTTGTAAGGTCGGAAAGCCCGACAACGCTGACTATTGAAGTTTCCTTTAAGAGGGATATAAATTCATTTCCGATTGTTGGTACAACGTTCTTTACCGCCTGCGGCAAAATTATATGAATCATTGTCAAGGGGTAGCTAAGCCCTAGCGAACGTCCGGCTTCAAATTGTCCCTTATCCACGGAATTAATTCCGCTTCTTATAATTTCTGCCATATATGCCGCGCTGTTCAAGCCGAAAATTAGCGAAACTTCTATTACGGGCGGAATATTTACGCCTATAAACACCGCAAAATGCAGCAACAGCAGCTGTACCATCATAGGTGTGCCGCGGAATATTGCAATATATAGGTCGGCTATTCTTTTAAACACCGTTATCGCAAAATTTTTTGACGGAAGCATCTTTATTACCGAAAGAACGCATCCGAGCAAAAATCCCAACAAAAGACCAAACACGGCAATAATTGCCGTGTTTAAAAGTCCCGTGAATACCGATTCAAGCGTTCCGGGGGTTATAAACCTGTTCCAGAAAATTTCAAAATTGCTCATAATTATTTATTGATACTCTTTGTAATCATAATTGAGGGCTGTTTGTCGAGAATTACTGCGTTTATCTTGCCGTTTTTAAGGTCCATCATTGCAAGCGCGCCTGTGTTGTACGCCTTTGTAGTCAGGTTGGTAAATCCGTCGTAACCGAAATCCGCGTCTCCGTTCGAGTACATATACCCCGTCGTTCCTGCCTGCGTGCCTATAATAAAGTTTTTTTGTTGAGCTTTCAAAATATCTTCGACTTCTTCAACGTTTGTGCAATTGTCAAACGTTGAATCGCTTTCCAAAACGGTAATTACCTGTGCGGAAGTGTAGTAGCCTGTTGCAAAATTCACCTGTTCTTTTCGCGTATCGTTTACTGTAATTCCCGCCATTCCCACGGCGCTTTGACCGGATTGTACGCTGGGTATTATCGCGTCGAAATCCATATCCGCAATAAACAACGTCTTATTGAGTTTTTGTGCGATGTTGTATGCAATTTCAATGTCCACACCCACAAACTCGTTGTTTTCGTTTATGGACTCGAAAGGGGGGAAGTACGCGTTGGTTGCCACAACAAAATCCCCGTCCTTTGCGGTTGAGGTTGCGTTTTTATATGTAAAGTCCGACTTGCCGTCGAAATATGAATTTATCAATTCATCAAGCGAACCGTCGGCTTTCCATTCTGCAAGAAACCCGTTTATTTGCGCGAGAAGTTCGTTGTCGTCCTTTGAAACCGCAAAAGCGTATTCCTCGCTTGTAAGCTCTATATTTTTTACTGTAAGCTTTTCTGCGCTACTGCAAGCAACGGCGGAAAATACGGTGGCAACTGCAAGCGTCGCAGCAGTACAAGCAATAATACGCTTTTTCATAATTATACCTCAATATTAATATTTATTCATTTAATCTATAATAGCACCGAGCAAAAAAATATGCAACAACCTTTAAAAAATCAATTATATTTATTAATTTTTGTGAATAAATTTACATATTATGTCATAATTTAACACGAAATATGAATAAAATAATTAATATTCGGCAATTTTGTATATTTGATTGGATTATTTGCGGTCTATGGCAAGTACTTTTAATTTTATACATTTTATATTCATTATACTTAAAGTGGTTCGGTGATAAATATGTGGAAATGTGAAAATTGGAAAAAAGTTTAAAAAACAGCAATCATTTTTGATTTAACTATTGCAAATTTTACCAATTTGTGGTAAAATATTACAAAACGAGCGGAGTGTGAGATGGACGACATAATAAAACTTATTCGGGACGCCGAAAGCGAGGCTTTAAAAATAAAGGAAGAGGCTGCGACTCGGGCGGTTTATATTGCCGAAAACGCCGAGGTCGAAGCAAATAAAATATTAAAAATATGCGATGAAAAGTGTGCCGTCTTACGCGAAACGGAAATAAACAGGGCAGAAAAAGAGGGGGCAAGCGAGTACAACAACGCTATTCAAAGCGAAAAGCAAAGCTCGCGCGCGTATGCCGATGAAATACTTAAAAAGAACGTCGGCGCTGCCGACGAAATTGTGCGGAGGGTTTTAAGTGGCAGTCGCTGAAATGCGTAAGCTCAATTTAATAGCAATGGCTTACGACAGGGACGCGCTTTTAAACGCACTTCAAAAGACGGGCGCAACCGAGATTAAGCAACAGGCGGAAACGGAAAATACCGCTCCGCTTGTTTTGTCGTATGAAAATCTTCAAAACTATCTCGGTGAAGTCGAGTCGGCGCTTTTTACGCTCACTTCGGAAATGGAAGCTTACAATGCCGCGCATAAAATTAAAAGCGATATTTTAAATGACGGGTTCGAGGTGTCTTACGAGGCGTTTATGGGCGCGCACTCTCTCAAGGGGGTAGCGGACGAAACCGTCGCGCAAATTTCAAAGCTTGCCGACGAAAAAAAGAAGCTTTTGAACGAACAGTCAAAGCTTGAAAAGGAAATTATTTCGGCGGAAATTTATTCTCAACTAAAAATTCCTTTCTCCGATTTTTCCGACACCAAGCACGTCAAAATAAAGCTCGGCATAATTCCCGTTTCCGAGTTGGATAATTTAAAAAAATGCGTTTGCGTCGACGAGCTTTGCGAGGTCGGCACAATAAACGTGGGGTTTGAGTACGCGCTTATATGGGTCGTTTGGCATAAAACCTGCGACTGTGAGTCGGCTTTAAGCTCGTCAGGCTTTGTTTCCTGCCCGTACAGGCAGGGCACGGGAGAAGAGCTATACAATAATTTAAAATGCCGCTCGCAGGAGATTAGCGTAAGACTGAGTCAAATTTCCGACGAGTTTGTGTCGCTCGGCGACAGGGTGCAAAACCTTAAAATTTACTGCGACTATCTCTCGTTCGAGCTTGAAAAATTGACCGTTTCGGAAAAATTCAGGGTGACAAACGCAACCTTCTTACTTGAAGCGTACGTTCCCAAGGAGGCGGAAAGCGCTGTTTCAAGCACGATTGACGGGGTTTCGTCGGCTATTTTTTACGAGTTTTCCGACCCTGACGAAAGCGAAATGCCGCCCACGCTGTACAAGAATAATAAGGTAGTGCAAAACTTTGAAACAATAACAAACATGTACTCTCCCGTCAACGCCAAGGAGTTTGACCCAAATACAATAATGGCGTTCTTTTACAGTCTGTTTCTCGGTTTTATAATGGGTGACGTCGGCTACGGAATTTTAATGTTTCTCGGCGGCGGATTTATATATATGAGAAAACGGCGCGAGGACGGCGGCTTCAAAAGGCTTTCGGGTGTGTTTGCAATCGGCGGTATCTTTGCCATATTATGGGGTCTATTGCTAAATTCCTTCTTCGGGCTGACGTTTATGTTCCCTACTTCCGTAATTCCCGACGTGCAGGAAAGCCGTTGGTCGCTTATGGGTATTTCCATACCCTCCGTGCTTTTGATAAGTCTTGAAATAGGCGTCGTTCACATTATGTTCGGCTATATCTGTAAGGCTATTCAATGTATGCGCCGCGGCTATTTTTGGGACGGAATGCTTGACGGCTTTGTATGGGCTGTGTTTTC